>PVBE011528548.1_pt1 | contig 46945 bp, 52 predicted proteins | sample 1631181 | NCBI WGS metagenome assembly PVBE01 (sample SAMN08397723, study PRJNA350692) | Marine metagenome, whole genome shotgun sequencing project. | isolation source: water | place: Pacific Ocean | collected 2012-04
CCTCCTACCAACGCGGCTGCTCCGGGTGGAGCTTGTTAAGTCAAAACCACTCCAGGTTTTGGCAGGACACGTAGTATCACGCTGGGAAACGTTGTGATGGAGTCGAAGCTATGACTGCGGGCAAGGCGCGGATTGGCGTGGTAGGTGCTGGATGGTGGTCGACGTATACGCACATCCCAGGTCTGCTTGAAAATCCTAATGCAGAGCTTGCAGGGATTTGTGACACGAATGAGGAGGCCGTCCGGCGTGTAGCCGAGGCGTTTCCCGAGGTTCCCACGTACGCAGATGTTGGCGAGATGCTGCAGGCGCAATCGCTAGATGGCGTGGTGGTAGCCATACCCCATGTGGCTCATCATCGGGTAGCAGCGCAGTGTCTCGATCGCGGCCTCCATGTCATGGTTGAAAAGCCCCTGACGCTTACGGCTGCGGATGCGAAGGATCTGGTGGGTCGGGCGGAGGCGCGGGGCGTGCAGTTGATCGTTGGGTATCCGTGGAATTTCACTCGCCCGGCAATTCGTGCTCGGGATCTCCTGGTGTCAGGAGCCCTTGGTCGTATTGAACACGTGCAATGTATGCAATCGTCGATGGTCGTCGAGTTTTATCGTGGGAACGCTGCGGCGTACCAGCCGATCTTTGACTGGACGGTGGCCGGCCCTGGTGATGTGTATGCACGCCCCGAACTCTCTGGGGGTGGTCAGGGTCATTTGCAGATCACTCACTCCTCGGGGTTGATGTTCTTTGTGACCGGCCTGCGCGCGGCCCGTGTTGGTGCGCTGATGAGTTCTTTGGATGTCCCGGTAGATGTGGTGAATGCAATGACGGTTGAATTTGATGGCGGTGCACTAGGTGTGATTGGTGGGACTGGGAATATTCCTGTCAGTGATGAAGGTGTTTTGACGGTCCACGTTTATTGCGAACAGGGCTATGTCCTGCTTGATGCTATTCGAGGAACCTTGGTAGTACATCGACACAAGGGGCCGAACGAGGACCAAGTGGAAGAGGGTTATGAATATCCCAGGTTTGATACCGCCAACAATTTGGTAGATGTCTGTTGTGGTCAGGCCACGAACGGTTCGCCCGGTGAGGTTGGGTTACGGTCGGTCGAGATGCTTGATGCGGCCTATCGATCGGCGGATCGAGATGGGGCGATGGTCGGGGTTAGCGAACTGTATGTCTGAAACGCTCGGGTCAAGGGACAAGGCGACGGAATCCTCGATGTTGGTCGTGGCGCCGGAAGCTGCGCTGGCTTTACGAGCTGCGCTTGATGGGGATCGGGCATCGGACGAGCATGCGATTCGTGTTTCCTTGGATACCGGTGGCCGGATGCACATGGCTCCCAGTGACATCCAGAAAGGTGACAAGAAAGTGTTTTTTGATAACCGGGTTATCCTGGTGGCGGCGCCCGAAGTGGCGGAGGTTCTGGCCGGTCACACGCTATTAATTCGCAGGTCAAATGACGGTTCTACGTTTGCCCTGCGACGCACGTCCGGTGGTGAGGCTGATTAGGGAGATGAGGCGTGTATGTGTGCCGAGACAAGCTGGTCGAGTTCTGCGTCGGTTATCGGGCCAATCCAGCGGGCGACGAGCACACCTCGGGTGTTGATGACGAAGGTTTCAGGGAGACCCGTGACCCCGTATTCAACGGGGATTTCCCGTGTGGTGTCTTCGGCGTTGAGGTACGTCACCCCGACCTCGTTTAGGAATTGGGCAGCCGAGGAGGGATCATCCCAGACGTCGATCCCAAGTACGGTGACCCCACGCTCTCCCAATCGATCAGCAGCTCGTTGTAATGCCGGGGCTTCGATTCGGCACGGTGGGCACCACGACGCCCAGAAGTTCAAGATAACCACCCGGCCGCGAAAGTCGGAGAGCCGTACGCGCTGCCCGTCGAAAGAGGTGAGGTTGAAGTCGGGAGCCGGTCGAAGTTTCACGTTGCCTTTTTGTCCGATTGAGATGATTCCCAGGCCGTCCGGCCCGGTGGTGCCGCGCATGACTAGAGCAATGACCATGATGAGTCCCACGAGAGCGCTGATTCCTATCACTGCGATTGCTATTTCGGGCGGCGACAGTCGGGGTGGTCTGGCTGCTGGGTCAAATTGTGGGTTTGGTGTTTCGCTTGTCATCGGGTCCTCTACTGGTATACAGGGAGCATAACGTTGGGATTTGTGTTCGGAGCAGGAATGATGCCGTTTGGTATTCCACGGAACACGGCTATGGTTGTCCCGAGGGGTGCAGAGCGGAGTGGGTGACGGTGGTACGAAGAGGCTTTGATAGGACGAATCGGCGGCAGGCTCTAAGGAGAGTGGGTCTTGTTGCTACCGGTGTGGTGGTGACGGCGTGTAGTGGGCCGCAATTGTTAGCCGAATCCGGACCCAACGGCTTGAAGTCGCGACCTCCAACGGCAACTGAACATTTGGGACGGTCGGTTGGCGACCGTCAGGCTGCGGACTTTACCTTAGAGGTATACCAGGGGGCCGATGTGCTCGGCGCGGCAGTGGTCCAATTTAGCCATGTATTGAACGCTGGACGACCAGTGGTTTTGAATTTTTGGGCCGGTCAATGTGCGCCATGCCGGTTTGAAATGCCGGATCTTCAACAAATCTATGAAGCCACTAGGCAAAGTGCTTTATTTGTGGGGGTGGATATCGGTCCGTTTGTTGGTCTCGGCTCTATAGAGGAGGGACGGGCATTGGTTTCCGAGCTCGGCGTGACGTATCCGGTTGGGACGACTCGGGAACCAGATGTCGTGCGTAGATATAGGGTGCTGGGTATGCCAACCACTGTTTTTATCACGCCATCCGCAGAAATTGTCCGGCATTGGACGGGAGTGTTGTCCGCTGCTGCGGCACGAGAGTTGGTCGACGAGTTAGTCGATGTCTCCAAGGCTCGAGGCAGTGTATGAATGACGTCTCCGGCGTAAAAAAACCGGCTGGGGACGTAGGCCGCGTACAGGTTCGGACAGTAGTTGGATATGGAGGACCGGCGGTCCTGGTTGCGGTTCTCATTGGTGTGATGATCCCGTTTCAGACGAATGCCGAGATCGCGATGTCTGGTTTTGCCCAATCGCTGCCAATCGGATTTGCAGCAGCGGCTGGGATGGTTGCGACTGTCAATCCATGCGGGTTCTTCATCCTGCCCGGGTATGTGGCATATCAACTGGGGGTTCATGAGGCCGGATATGCCGATGTGGCAGTGGGTGCTAGGTTGCTGCGGGCGCTGAGCGTGGGAGTGATGGCCACCCTGGGTTTTGTTCTTGTTTTCTCGTTGATCGGGCTTGTTATTGCCGGGGGTGGCAATTTTCTCGGTGGTCTATTTCCTTACTTCGGGTTGCTTGTAGGCGTGGTCATGGTCATTTTCGGAGGATACTTGCTGATCACTGGGCGGTATGTCGGGATCCTGGCTGTCAGTCGTGTGCAAATCAATCATCGTCGTGGTCTCCGCAACGCATTTATTTTTGGCGTCGGCTATGGCGTAGGGTCTTTAAGCTGCACCCTGCCAATATTCTTGGTGGTTGTTGGTGGATCTCTCGCCTCGGGGAGTTTTGTTGCATCCCTAGGTCAATTTTTGGCTTTCGGTGTTGGTATGGGTGCCGTCGTGATTGCGATCACTGTGGGGGCCGTGCTGTTTCGGGACGTGGTGTTTCGACTTCTCAGGACGGTGATGCCGTACGTGTATCGTACCGGGGCGCTTTTCCTGGTTGGTGCCGGTGCGTACGTCATCTATTTTTGGGTGTTTTTTTCCGGCTTGAACATGTGATGCGTGGTCGATCAGGAAATGGCGGTTACTAGTTCATGAGTTGGTTGCTTCATAGAGGCCCACGACGCAGGGTGACCCCTGTACTTCATGCAGTCGTTCAGGCTGAAACCCTCCACCGCCCTTGGTCGGTGGGTCGATGATCCGCAGAATCCTTGAGTATCCGGATCCTTTACTCCGGCGAGTCGCAGATCCGGTTCCAGAGGTGACTCCGGCACTTGAAGCTTTAGTTGAGGATATGTTTTGCACGATGCATGAGAACCTGGGCCTGGGCTTAGCGGCGCCCCAGGTTGGGGAGTCGATTCGTCTAGTCGTGATCGAACTTCCGTCCAACGAGAATGATTCGCAGACTGGGACTCGTTACGTATTTATCAACCCACAACTTGACGTGCTTGGTCAACGTCGTGATATGACCGAGGGGTGCTTGTCGCTTCCGGGATTTCGTGCAGAGGTGGCCCGGGCTGAGAGCGCGAGCATTACGTACACAAATCTTCTGGGAGAGCCGGAATCTCTGGAGGCCACTGGTCTTCTCGCGCAGGCGATTCAACACGAGTTGGATCATTTAGAGGGAGTGCTTTTCTTTGACCATCTGGCTTCGCTTGACGAGTTGGAGCAGATCCCTCCTGATGGTCTGGATTGGACATCACCTGAGGAAGACGAGGCTGTTTAGCGCGAGACCTCCCGGACCAGATGAGCCAGTTCCGGAATCAGGAGACCATTGAGCGCTAATTCGACGGCCGCTGTGGAGCCTGGAGAGCACACCACAAGGGTTCGTTTTAGTTTTCCAGCTACAGCACGGGACAAGATCGAAGCCGGTCCGATTTGCTCCCAACTAGCTCGTCGAAACCATTCACCATAGCCATCCAGCACTTTCTCAAGCATCGGCGTCACTGTATCTACAGTGATGTCGCGGTCGCCCAGGCCGGTTCCCCCTGTGCAGAAAATGAATTTGCTCCCGACGTCTATAGCTGTTTCAAGGGCGGTGCGTATTTCGATGGCTTCGTTTCGAATGAGTGCCTCGTGGATTACCTCGTGACCACCGTCTCTGATCAGTCTGGAGGCTGTTTGGCCTGATCGGTCGGTGCGTTCATTTCTGCTGTCCGTAATGATGATTACGGCGCTGGCAACGGGCCCAATTTGTCGAGCCTCGTGTCGATGCTCTTCCGTGGAGGCTGAGTCCCGGTGTTTATGGCTGTTCACGCTACGATGACTCATGTGGTGGGAGGTGTGTTGGAATCATACCGGCGTGTGCGGGTGGTGTTGGTACGCTCATGGCATGGCAAACGACGAAATGCTTTATGACGGCTTGTGGGATTGATAAAGGAACCGCCAGTGATTCGTGTCACCGTGCTCTTCTTTGCGTCAATTGCAGATGTAATGGGCGCTCGAAGTCGTACGGTTTGTCTGCACGAACCCGTGACAATTGCTGATGTGGTGGCTGTGTTGATCGGTGAGGTGTCAGAGCTAATGCCTCGCGTGCCGCATGTCTCGTTCGCAATCAACGGCCAGTTTGTTGCGCAAGATAGCCCGGTTGCTGACGGGGATGAGGTAGCGTTGATTCCGCCGGTGTCGGGCGGATGATTGTCGAGTTAACCGTTGAAGAAATCGACGTGTCACGTTTGATCCGTCACGTTACCAGGCCAGGTAATGGAGCGGTGTGCACGTTTCATGGAGTGGTTCGTGACAATGCCGATGGTAGGGCCGTTACAAAGTTGTATTACGAAGCGTACGAGTCGATGGCCTTTCAGCAAATGAAGGCTCTTGTGGAGGACACGGTTGACCGATGGCCTGTGGACGATGTTGCGCTCGTGCATAGGACTGGCGAACTGCAGATTGGTGAGGCGAGCGTAGTGATCGCAGTCGGGTCGCCCCATCGCGCTGCGGCGTTTGAGGCGTGTCGCTACATCATTGACACGTTGAAGACTACGGTGCCGATATGGAAGCGAGAGTTCTTTGATGACGGTTCGGTTTGGGTCGAGCCCATGCCACGTTCGTCCACGGATTGAACTGCGGCTTAGAAGCCCATCGTTTTGCCAGCTTTTATGTCCGTGTTCTTCGTAGCACGCTCGATGCCGCACGGCTATCTGTGGACTAGGTGGGATTTGGAAATCCCATGGCGATAGCAAACTCATCCTGAAAGTCTTCGACCGCCGAAAGCTCGACGTAGCCAACCTGTGCAGGCAGGTCGATAGCGCGGACTCTGGATGTCAATGATAGGAGGCACATGCGGGATCCATGTCCTGCCGCGTTTCCCACGGCTTTAATTGCATCGGGTCCAACGTCGGGTACAAGGCCGATGGCGATCGCTCCGCTCGGGTCGATGTAACTCCCAAACGCCCCGGCCAGAATGATTTCGTCTAGGTCCTCGACGTTGAGTCCAGCGTGCTGCATCAGGACGTTGACGCCGCATCGAATGCTGCCTTTTGCTAACTGGAGTTGTCGAATGTCCTGAGCATGCAAGTGGATCGTCTGTTCGGGTTGGTCGAGCGACTCATGGAGGATAAAGGCGCCACCGGTTTCATCAGGGACGATCCGTTCCGAGAGCCCCGGGTCAATGTCTTTAGCTTCATCAGCGGTGAGGAGACGTCCGGAAGGTGCGATGAGACCGATCCGCAAGAGTTCGGCGACCGCGTCGACAAGGCCAGATCCACATATTCCCAATGGTTCTGCGTTGTCGATCACGTCAATTTCAACCGCACCGGTCCTTAGGCGCACGCGCTCGATAGCTCCGGAAGCTGCCCGCATGCCTTGGGTAATCTCGGCGCCTTCAAATGCCGGTCCTGCGGGAGCCGCGGTAGCAAAGAGCTCCTTACCTTTTTGGAGGACGATCTCACCGTTCGTTCCAACATCTATGGCTACGACATTGCCGGCTCGACGGCCGAGATTCGTGCTGAGCATCAATGCAACGATGTCACCGCCTACGTAACTCGCCACGTTCGGAGCTACCCAGACATTTGCAGAGGACAGTACAGGCAATCCGAGCTCTCCAGCGGTTGCTGATATGGGGTCAACAATGGTCGGAACGAACGGTGAATAGGAGATACGTGAAGGGTCTATGCCTAAGAGCAGGTGCTCCATCACCGTGTTCCCGACAAAGGTCAATTCATAAACTTCGTGGGCTGCCACGCTGGTTCTGGCGAGACAGTCGTTGATGATGGCAGTTATGGTGGATCTAACAGCTTCGGTGAGTCGATCGACCCATTCCGAACCCCGCATCGTGACACTCATTCGGCTAATAACATCGCCTCCGTAGACATGCTGGTCGTTAAGGCCAGACGCTACGGCGATCTCGTCGCCGGTGACGAGGTTCATTAAGGCTCCAACGACGGTCGTTGTGCCGATATCGAACGCCATGCCAAAAGTTCGCTCTGTTGTGTTTCCGGCCTCGACCGAGGCGATGTGGTTCCCAGCAATAACGACCGTGACGCCGTCATCAACGGCTTCCCCAAGCTCAGCGAGGTTTTGAAGGGCTTCAAGGGTAGGATCGATGTCACCAGCGACCGCGGCTAATTCGTCTTGGATGCGTGACCAATCGGAAGTTTGGTTATGCAAGGTGGGAGGAGATGGTTTGACATAAATCTTCTGGACTTCAGGGTCTAGCCGTATCTTTCCAAGGCCTGAGCTCTCCACGACTCGGATCGGCCGAACACCAACGGGGTGCGTGTAGATCGCTCCTTCGCTTACGGGGTGTTGGCAGGCGAGTCGCCAGCCGTGTGCGAGTTGTTGGTCCGAGAGTCTCCGTCGGTCGTGAGCATTTGGTGTAGGCACTTGCGTGTTTCGGATTAACACCCTGCAGGTGCCACAGGTTCCTTTGCCGGAACAGACGGTCTCGACCGGTACGTCGTTCCCCTGGGCTGCGTCAAGGATCGTCGTGCCTTCCGGGCAGGCGATCTTGCAGTCTTCAGGAAGAAACTTGGAGTGAACGGTGATGCTTGTGTTGATGCTGGACTCCAACCAGAGGAAACCCCTGGATTACGTGCATGCAAATCTTCGCATGTGGCGGGTGATTTGCGGAGGTTCTTCTTGTTTATATACGCGGCGTCACTCGAGGGTACAATCTGCAGTGCTACATGCGAAGAATGAAAGATGTTCCATGGCTGATCCGGATGACAAGAGCGGTCAACATAGACATGACTTCGGTCTGGATCGTTTGCCAATGGGTCACCAACCGTGGGGCAAGGCGGATCTAGAACTTGGCGATGACACCATTCCGTTGGTGCAAGCGACAGCTCAGGTTGGCGGCCTTGATGTTGTGACCTCAACTGTGGACAAATTGTTCACCTGGGCACAATCAAACTCGTTATGGGCGATGGGTTTTGGGCTGGCCTGCTGCGCGATCGAGATGATGGCGAGTGCGGCTCCACATTACGATCTGGATCGATTTGGCACAGTGTTTAGGGGTTCACCCCGACAGTCGGATGTGATGATTGTTTCGGGGACTGTCACAAACAAGATGGCTCCAGTTGTCAAGCGACTCTATGACCAGATGCCTGATCCCAAGTGGGTGATAGCAATGGGGGCATGTGCGACATGTGGTGGACCGTTTCGTAGCTACAGCACGCTGCAGGGCGTTGATCGAGTGGTGCCTGTTGATATCTATATTGCGGGTTGTCCGCCCCGGCCAGAAGCTTTAATTGACGGAATCCTAGCGTTGCGTCGGAAGATTGAGCGTGACGGCATCATGGGCACAGGGCGAAAGGCCGAGGCTGAGTCCGTCCAGACCTGATAATCCAAAAGCCTGGGGGCTTTGCGTAGTGTCCGAATGGCGAAAGGTTGAACTGCACTCTCACACGTGGGCGTCGCCTGATTCACGTCTTTCGCTGGAGACTATTATTCGTGTCAATCAAGAACGAGGCATTGATGCGCTCGCCGTCACGGACCACAACACGATGGACGGAGCCTTTGAATTAGCCGCGCGGGCACCATTTACCGTCATCCTTGGTGAAGAAATTAAGAGTACGGAGGGGGATATCATCGGGCTTTTCTTGTCTGAATCCATCCCGCGGGATATGTCGCCTGTCGAGACCGTGGCAGCTATCAAGGCTCAGGGCGGATTAGTTCTGGTTCCACATCCTTTTGATAGGTTCCGTCGTTCAGCGCTTGGACAAGAGGCGACTGATTCCATCGTGAGTGACATCGACATTGTGGAAGTCTTTAATGGTCGAACCCTGAGGCACCGGGACAATGATGTGGCCGATGCCTATGCGCAGTCTCACGGCTGTGTCCGGTCCGTTGGCTCGGACTCTCACCTGGCGGTTGAGATTGGACGCTGCTGGCAATTAATTCGACCATGGGATGGGCCAGAGGATTTCCTTGAAGCTCTTCGACACGCGGAACTACATGCGGAACTGGCACCTGCATGGGTTCATCTAGGCAGTTCGATCCACGCGTCGTTAGCGAAGGCTGACAAAAGAATTCGGAGCTTGGGTCAACGCTGACTGAATCTATGGCGATAAATACCAGTGGCGATGGTCGGCCTTATCTATGGAAGGCGTCAACATTACTGTTGCCGGCCTCCCTGAACCTCGGAATATCTAACGTCCTTGCGCCGCTGCTCAACGCGATGTTGGCTCGAAGTGCTGAGCCTGAGGCAGCGATCGGCGGTTATGCGATTGCGCTGAGCATCATGATGTTGGTTGCACTCCCACAGTTGCGTATCCAACAACTGACGCTTGTGTTTTTGGAAGACCAGGCCTCACTGTGGCGGATTCGGATTTTCGTGGGCGCGTTTGCAGGCCTTGGTGGGGTTGTCGCGTTATTGGCGGTTTTCACCCCGATCCGAGACCTTCTGTTAGACGTGGTCTTTGCGACGGAAGGCTCTCTCAGGGATCAAACTCGGCTTGCCTTAATCGCGCTTGTGCCATTTCCGGTGCTTGCAGTAATTCGTACGCACTTGTATGGGACGGCTTTGCGTATCAACCGGCCTCGCCTTATCTGGATTGGCACGGGTACCGGCGCGGCTACTGTCGTGCTTGTTGGTTTGGGTATTTCGGCGGTTGACGCGAATGCAGGCTCGCCGATTGCGGCTATTGCCGTGTCAGCTGGGGCTGCGGCGGAGACAGTTGTTTTGCTTTGGGCTACCAACCGGCCACTCCAACAGACATTACGGGCATCGCAACAGCCGCCGCCGGAATACCAGGCCTTGTTGCGCTTCTTTGGTCCCCTGCTGTTCGCAGCGTTTCTTCCGACCGTCACGACCCCAATAATTAACGCGGTTCTTACGAGAGGTCCGCATCCAGATACTAGTGTGGCTGCTGTGGCTTTAGTCTGGGGTGTTAATCAAACGTTTCTTGTTTTGATGTGGGGAATACAGCCCACGCTGTTGGCTCTTATGGCACGAGGCGAAAATCCTGCGAGTGGCCGCAGATTTGCCTACGTTGTGGCTATGGTCGTTGCGGTTCCTTCGGCCGTGGTCGCATTTGTCCCGCCGTTGACGTCGCTAGTGGTACACACGCTACTTGGTGCGACGGGTCGGCTTCAGGACATGACGGAAACCGGTCTTCGTGTGCTTGCCGCGTTGCCGCCTCTCCTTGTACAGGAGGCGATTTATACCAGCGCAATTCTCTCCACGCGGAAGACCCGATTGATTGTCTATGTCAACATCCTTCGTCTCGTAGGGCTCCTGGCGATATTAGGGGCAACTGTGTCGTTTACTGACTGGCCGGGTGGGGTGATCGGTGTGGTCGCGATGGGCGGATCACTTGTAGTCGAGGCCATCACGACCATGTTGTACGGATACCAGTCGCAAGAGCAGCTTGAGGCCCGCTGGGCCGCTCGTGTTTCTGCGTCTCAAGCGTCGACGTAATTTGAGAGAGCGTTTTCTTTACGCGCGAAGTAAATCTGATCGAGAGTTGCCTAATCCTAATGCTTCTTAATCACAGCGACGACACCTGATCAGATCGACTGCTCAGGTGATATCAATAGCTCCTATTTTGGCCAAGCTGATTAGCGTTGTGGTGACGAGATCGTGTAAATGCGGAGTGATCTTAGAGTCTCTGTATTCAGACCGGAGAGTATTCACTATGGCTAGGCCAGTGTGTTCTCCATCGATGTTTTCAACAACGGGTAGGGCAGCTATGGGTAAGTCGCCATGTTGCGGCCCGGCGTTAGGATGAGCACGGGTTACCCGAGTAATTGGCTCAAGAGATGTTCCTGATGTGACCATGTATGGCCGGTAGCTAATCGACGCTCGAAGCTGAGGTCGACGAGACAGTACCGTGCTTGAGCTGGGACTCGAACCTTTCCTTGCACCTGTTGTGGAAGCTTCGGCCTGAGAGAAAGCGGTCTTGATCTCTCCAGACAGGGCAACATCAAGGTTTTGGTAGATCAGATCAAGCTGGCGAGGACTATACCCACCAGAGTTCTGAAAGCTGTTCCCTGACTCCGTGGTAGTTGGCGTGATTCCTGAGGACAGATGCACAAACGCTTGACGTATCGAAAAATTCTGTGCGGGATCGGCTAGTGTTTTAGCCGTCCAAAACCAATCGTTGGTATCCGCGTTGCCTGTATACCAATGGCCTGCCATGTTCGTAAGGTCGTCCGCGACGTTTCGGTATTCGGATTCATACCAATCGAGGGCCAGATCGTTAAGCCACGGGCTTGCGTGGCGAGTTCGCACCACCCGCGCGGCTCGTGATGCTGCGTTAACGGCAAGACTAACCCCAGTAGATAGGATCGGGTCGATGAAGCATGCCGCATCGCCTACCAGGAAGTAGCCGGGTCCGGCGAAGCGTGAACATGTATAGGACCAGTCGCTTATGACCGAGACGTTCTGGCTTGTCCATTGAGCGCCGGTTAACAAGGCAGATACTTCGGTGCACGCCCGCACCTGGGAAAGGTAATAGTCCGTCCGGTCGGTGGCATTCAATTTTGCGACAACTGAGGGATCGGTTACAAGACCGACACTTCGGACGTCCGGGGTGATGGGTATATGCCAGATCCAGCCGTCAGGTACCGTCACAATAAGGATGTTCCCGGCATCCTCAGGGTCGTTGGAGGGGAGCAGATCGGGAAGATCACGGCCGCCACTCCAATAGCCGTATAAGGCGATGTGACGAAGCCCCTCATTAAAGTTTCGGGTTCGGAAATGGCGTCCGAACAAAGCATTTTGCCCAGTGGCATCAATCGTTAAGGCGGCCTTCATGTCGAATTCTCGGCCGTCCCGGTCACGTAATCGAGCACCACTTACAGCGGTTGAGTCTCCGATGGGGGAAAGAGCGGTGGTTTCTTGGTGAACGGTGGCTCCGGTCTCGGCAGCGTGGTCGAGCAGGATTTTGTCGAATTGGGACCTTTCCACTTGGTAGGAAAACGCTTGGTTAGGGTAGACCTCATTAAATTTGACGGTCCATGGGGTTCTGGTTCGTCCCCACACATAGGTTGCGCCTTATTTCTTAGTGAACCCGGCCGATTGGACGGAAGCTAGGGCGCCGCTTTCTTCCAAGGGTGGCAGGACCCCCGGGATCAGGGACTCTCCAACGTGTGGGCGAGGCATTAGCGATTGTTCAACGATTGCGACGGTTAACCCGTCGTTAGCAAGCATTGCACCGAGCGTAGAACCGGCAGGGCCTCCACCGAGGATCAGGACATCATAGTCTGGTGGCGCAATGCTCATTCGGACATCTCGTGCCGGAGGATGGGGCGTATTCGCGTCTTGGCAAGCAGCGCGGTAGATGCGTCAGTCGCTCGAGTAGCGGCTTCGGGATCCGTAGCTTGCAGGGCGTGGGCTCGGATCTGATAGGCACACGCTAGTACGTAGGGCGGGGCGGTGGGGCTCAACATGTGGAAGCTCTTGTCCGCTAGCTGCAAGGCGGCGGAAGGTGACTCTTCGGGGTGGCGATCTGGACGCTCTAGCAGAAGACGGGCCTGAATAATGAGACATCTGGCATGGCCAATAGGGTCGCGAGTGGGTGCGAGTGTAGATACGGCGTGGTGTGCACAGGTGGTGGCACGTTCGATCACTGCAACGGGGTTGGTATCAATGTTAGGGGAGGTGCCTGTTTGATTGCGAACGAACGCTACGAAGTCAAGGGCTTCCTGAAATTCCGGGGCATCTTCTCGGTTGTTCAGATGAAAGGCGTAGATCCGAAGCGTCTCGGCGAGTTCAAGGTTGGCTTGAGCTTCCGCCATCACATTAGATTTGCTTCTGCGAGCATCAATAGCGATCAGTAAGTCCGAGAACGCTTGTTGAAGGTTCGAAAAATACACGGCAGTGTTTTCGAGACCAGAAAAGCGGTAGGCGATGGCTCGAGCTTCGAGCAGGGGTGCGTGGAGATCTATTTCGTGTGGTGATGTGTTATTAAGCAGATGCGTGACCGCTTCGACAACACTTCGTGCCTCCTCAGGTAGCAAGGGATGGCCCGACATGACCAGGTGTCGGGCGGCAAGGGCTAGTGGCGGAGCGGCTTCGCGATACACCTCTGGAAATGTTTCGGGTCGCATCACAATCGCTACCCGACGGCTTGCGTCCAGAAGGTTGTATGCGTTGGCCACTGGCGATGTCGTGTGCAGTTTCCCCATTGATCGAGCGGTGTCGAAAGAAGCTAGGGCGAAGCGTAGAGGGTCGTCGCTAATGTTTGTGTCTAGTTCGCCATCCACGCTTAGAGCCGTGTTCCTTGGTTCTTACCCGAACAAGCTGGATATTTGCGATGATCAGTCTATCGGTCCGCGGTTGGTTATCGCAGCAGGGATAAGATGGAACTTCCATGACGACCCAGACGCTGAAAGTTTTGAAGGCAGCGCAGGCTGAGCAGTTCTGGGAAGACGGGTACCTGATCCTTCCTGAGTTGTTGAGCGATGGGGATGTGAGCGTGCTGCGAGACAGTCTCGCTGTGCTTGACGAGTGGGTGCAAGCACATAGCCATCGCGACTTTACGCATGAACCCGACTCCCGAGATTTAGATCGAACGGTCATTCGAAAGATTGCAAATATTCATGTGCACGGGGGGGCTCCGTGGCGGGAGCTTATGGAACGGGCGGATGTGCTGGATTTGTTTGAGGATCTTATTGGGCCAGATATCGCCTTTCACCATTCCAAGGCCATGATGAAGCCGCCATATGAGGGCTCGGCCAAGTCGTGGCATCAAGATCTCCCCGAGGGCTTTATTTCGCCCGAAGAAGCTGATCGACTTCGTCCTCTCGGCAATGACCTGCAGCCCGAGCACGTTCCGGTCGTGGCAATTCAGTACTACGTTGACGATTCAACGGTAGACAACGGGTGTATTCAAGTTGTTCCGGGCAGCCACCGACGAGGGCTATTCGAAGACCCACTCGATGAAAGCCTGATTGATCCGGCCGAAGTAGTGGCGGCAGAAGTCCCTGCTGGTGGTGCTCTTCTTTTTCATTGTCTGACTTACCATTACTCGGCTCCAAATACTTCGCCGAATTGGCGTCGCGGAATGGTGTTTGAATACATGGCCCCCACGGTGGGCGTGAATCTCTATGATTCGGGGTCAGGCAACCTTGAATGGAGCACACCGCTTCGAGGCTCCTAAAGGGCGGTGGTGGTTCTTTGAGGCGGATCTGTAGTGGTGGCGTGCTCCATCGGTATGCTGGTGCTTACCGGGTAAAGCGATACCATCCGGCTGACCCCATGCGAACGGAGTTCTGTCGTTGAGCAAGCTTCCTGTTTACCGTGTAGCTCTTGTGAGTTGCGCGATGCATCAGCCCTCGAATTATGCTCCTGCGTTTGCCGCACATCCTCGCTTTGAGATTGCTTGTGTTGTTGACGAACCGAGCCAGATTGACGAGTACATCATTTCTACGAATCAGGCCGTCGCGAGTGAATATGGCGTGCCTTATTTAGAGGGCATAGCGCAAGTTTCAGATGATCCAACGATTGATGTGTGCAGCGTGTGCACTCAACTAGAACGCCGTGGAGAAATTTCACGCCAAATGGCTGCCGCCGGCAAACATCTCTTTATGGATAAACCGCACGCTGTGAGCGTTTCTGAGGCAAAGGATATAGCTGAAGCTGTACGAACCACTGGGGTCAGGGCGGTGATTTATGGTCGGCAGTTGTCAGCAACACCGAGCGTGATCAGAAGCCAGGTCGAACTCGGTGCTGTTGGCAAACTCATCGCGATTCATTGGGATCTTATTTTTGCAAAAGGCCAGGCGGGTACTGTTCCGGACGGTTGGGAAACGTGTATATCGACGGATCTGGAGATGTTTACTTTTCGATCGCCGGGGGTCGACCCATCAGGGTCAGGTCACAACGTTTGGGCTAAACGTGAGTTGCATGAGATAGGTCTATACCCGGTTGGGCTAGTGCAGGATCTGGTCGGGGTTCCGGTTCGATCGGTATACGCAAGGCTTGGTCAATACTGGCTAGCGACGCATGCTGAGCGGGGCGTAGAGGATTTCGCGTTGATGCAAATGGAATTTGAGAATGGAGTGACGGCCACAATTACAACCGGTCGCTATGGTCGTCAGACGGATCCTGCTGGTGGCGTAGACAAGGTGCTGGTTGTTGGTACTGAGGGTTCGATCGTGGCTGACGGTTCCCCGCCGAATGCCGATGTCTATGGAGCCGCTGGCTCGGATGGAAAGTCAGCGACTCGAGTGAACGGTTCTGACGCCAGTGGGGTAACGACGTTATTGGATGAGTTGGCGCGGGCGATCGACAAGGGGCATGACACATCCAACAACGTTGATCATGGAGTAGCGCAGATTGAAACGTTGTTGGCTGGCTATAAGTCTTACTTTACTGGCGAGGTGGTAGCACTACCTCTCGAATAGACGAGGGCTGTTAGCTTTCTGGGGCGTCAGTCATCCAGTGTTTCGGACTTTCCACGCTCTATCTCGCCGTGTACGTGGAACACCCGTTGGATGGCCGTTACTTGTGTAGCAACTGCCAGGAACCACATTCCGCCACTGAGTAACCACGCTGGACCCAAGAGAGAAACCCCGATTAATAGAAATCGTTCGGGACGTTGCAGGAACCCGACGTTGCAATCAATACCTAATCCCTCTGCTCGTGCTCGTGTATAGCTGATCAGCATTGATCCGATCAAGGTCAGTACCGAAAGGACGAGCTCGGTTTGGGTGCCACGAGCTGCAAAAAGAAAAGCCAAACCAGTGAAAATAATGCCTTCAGCCCACCGGTCCAATGTTGAGTCGAGAAATGCGCCAAACTTTGATCCGTTGCCAGTCAAACGGGCGACGGCCCCGTCTAGGGTGTCAAAAGCACCGGTGCACAACACTAGAATCCCGCCTGCCACTGTCCGGTCTGTAGCTATTGCCAGTGCCGTTGGGATGCTAACCAGAAATCCAGTTACCGTGAGCGCGTTGGGATCGATTCCCGTGCGGGCGAGTGGTCTGGCTAGTTGTTCACTGACTCGCCGGACCGCCCTTTGCAGTGCGTCTCTGGTCATTCGGGATGGCCCGTGCCGACGAGATCAGCCGATTGTGTCCAATACGGTCCACCAATTTCGCTCTCGTTTACCAATTCCTCGTAATAGGCGATTACCCGATCAGCAATCGTGCTCCATGCAAAGTCGTGAGCACGACGTTGCCCAGAACTGGCCAACTGCTGACGCTTCTCAGGGTTTCTCGCTAAACGTACCAGGCTGCGAGCAAGGGCCACGTGATCCTTTGGGGGAACAAGAATGGCAGCGTTTCGTTCGACCAAGACCGTTCGAAAACCTGGAATGTCGGAGGCAACGACCGGGGTTCCAGCGGCCATTGCTTCCAGCAACGCAATGCCTTGACTTTCCCCCCCCGTCGCTGGCGAGCAGTAGACATCGGCTGATTGAAGATGGCGTCGTTTTTCGTCGTCGCTTACAAAACCCCTAAATATGACGTCGCGCAGCCTCAGGTCGCTGACCTGTCGTTGGTAGGAGCGCAGCTGCTTCTGCCTGAATGCTCCGATCACAGTTAGCCGGGAAGCTGGTCGCATTTGCTGAACAAGTTCCCAGGCTCGAAGGAGGTACTGGAGTCCCTTTCTTTTTTCAAGTCTTCCGACGAAGAGGACGTTGAACTTGTCGTTTTCCATGTTTTCAGCTGGTGGCTGAGGGGCACCGTAATAATTTACATCGATGCCGTTCGGAATTATTCGGTACGAGCTTTTATAGGAACGAAATATAAGTTCCCGAGCAGCTTCAGAGACGGCAATCTTTCCGTGCAATCGACGTTGCAGGCGCTGGATTAATGGTCGGGTTGTTCGGTAAAACATTGCCGAATTGCGTGCGGCATGGAAGGTGCCGATATTTATCGTCTTTGAATACCGCAACACCGTCAGTGGAAGGGCTGGGACAAGGGGTTCTTGGAGGTGAATGACATCGAAATGGTTTTCTTTTAAGAATCGTCGGACGCGTGGGAGCAGTTGGGGCGACAAGGTAAGGCGGGCCCTGGATTGGTTGACGGGAAGGGGAATGACCTTGGAACCGACCCGGACAAAGTCAGGGAACGTGTCCTCAACAGAATCTTCGGTGCTTGGTGCCATGATCTGAACTTCATGGCCGCGAGCGCGCAATTCCCGGTCGAGATTAATGATGTGTTGGGTCACCCCTCCCGGGTAGGGAAAATCGTAAGGGGAGACTTGCAGTATTTTCACGCCTTGCCGGCCTCAGGCCACATTTGCCGGAACATATACCACTGCTGGGGAGCTTTTCGGATGAGTGATTCAATATCCCACATGATTCGTTGCATGGTTTCTGCTACTGCTTCTTTCGTGGGACGGTCTGAGTTTGGGTATATGACCGGCATAACGTGAACTGTGTAGGTTCCGTCTGTTTTTCTAACCACACCACCCACAAGTACGGGGCTGTTTGTTCTGACAGCAAGTCTCGCCGCACTGTCTGGAATCTGAGCTGGCCGTCCGAAGAAGTCGACTTTGGGGCCTTTCCCTGGAGTGGGGCGGTCGCCTAACAGGGCGGTGATACCCCCTCGCTTTAGTGTGTCCAATAGTTCCCGTCCCGCGTTGCCCACCTGTATAGATTGAATGTTCTTGCGGGCACGGACGTTACGCAGAAACGCATTTACTGATCGGCTTCCAAAGGTTTCGGCCACAGCATAGGTGCGGTTGTCAAGAGATACGAGCCCACCAGACACCTCCCAATTTCCAAAGTGGGCGGTGATCAAAATGCCTCCGCGGCTTCTGTTCTGGAATTCGATATAGTGCTTGAACCCGTCGACAAAGGTGGTTTGACGTAAGAGCTCATCGGTATTCATACGATAACTACGAAGAAAGTCGACCAAATGTTCGGTGTAGGCGATGACTGATTCCATGGCGAGCCTTCGCACCTGCGGGCTTGTACGCGGGAGGTCTAGAACGACCGCCATATTTGAGTTTGTATTCTGTCGGACCCTTGGATTTAGCCAGTACACAACCATCCCAATCAGCCGGGCACCGCCGAATTTGATGAACCGGGGTATCCAACGTTCGGCGTGAGCTGCAATGGTGACCAGCGTTATCACGGGTTACGTGTCGCTACTCGGTTCATTTACTGCAGACGAGCCTCGTATGAACTCCTCGGTCATCGCATGGGCTTCCTCATCAGAGTACTGAATTGGAGGTGACTTCATCAGGTAGGCTGACGGGCCTTCAATCGCGCCACCCAATCCTCGATCTAACGCGATCTTGCAACAGCGCACTGCATCGATAACGACGCCAGCCGAATTAGGCGAATCAACAACCTCTAATTTCAATTCCGCGTTCAGAGGCTGGTTGCCGAAGGAGACTCCTTCCATTCGGATGTATGCCCATTTTCGGTCACCAAGCCACGGCACAAAATCACTTGGTCCTATGTGAACGTTATCCGATCCTATGTCGTAATCGAGTTGGCTCGTAACAGCGTCAGTTTTTGAGATTTTCTTGGACTCCAGACGTGTACGTTCAAGCATATTCTTGAAGTCGGAATTCCCACCGACATTTAGCTGGTACGTCCGGAGAACTTTGACTCCCCGATCTCTAAACAGTTTGGTGAGCACGCGGTGTGTGATTGTGGCTCCGACTTGAGATTTGATGTCGTCGCCTACAATCGGCGATCCTGCTTTACGGAAGCGTTCCTGCCAGTAGCTTTCTCTTGCAATAAACACTGGCATGCAGTTGACCATGGCACAGCCGGCCTGGAGGATTTGCTCTACATACCATTTGGTGGCTTCTTCACTGCCGACTGGAAGATAATTCACTACGACGTCAGTGTGAGTGTCCTTAAGTAACTCGATCACGTTATCCGTCTGCCCGTCGGCCTTAATGACCGTATCGGCCATGTATGAGCCAATGCCGTCATGGGTCATTCCACGTGAGACAGTTACGCCAAGCTGGTCGACGTCAGAAAACTTAGGCGTATTGTTGGGTTCGGTGAATATGGCTTCGGAGAGGTCTTTGCCAACCTTTGATCGGTCCACGTCAATTGCGGCCGAGAACTCAATGTCTCGGATGTGATAGGGACCGAGTTGTGCGTGCATCAATCCCGGCACAAACTCGTCCGCCGAAGCATTTCTGTAATGCGCCACGCCTTGTACTAATGCTGAGGCGCAGTTGCCGACGCCTACAAGCGCTACCCGGACCTTACTCATAACTATCCTCCAGCCACATTTGAGGGTGCTTTAACTGTTGATGTGCTGCGCGCACTGTGGGTGCTGTTGCTTTTCGATAAAAATGTTTGAATCAATGCTGCTAGCGTTTTCTGCCGGTTTCCCAGTGTTGCTCGGTCAAGGGCGTAACACACGTGCCGACCTTCTCGTCGAGCCTGTACGAGACCGGCACGCCTGAGCCGTCTTAGGTGCCATGACATCAGTGGTTGACTTACGTTGAGTCGTCTTGATAGTTCACTGACATCGAGCTCGTTAGTGCGTGACAATTCGCCAATTGCACGCAAGCGTGTTCGAGAGCCCAAGGCTCGGGCAAACGAACGCATTAATGCAAGATCAGTAGTCAAAGCTGTGTCTTCATATAAATAAATGTTTAATAAACAAATACTTTAGCATGGGAGCCAAGGCTTAGTGGATTTGAAAGGTTTGCCCTGCAGCCACCTGTTTTATCGGGCGTAATCGACGGATCTAGTTTCTCGTATAGACGTAATCATTATTTGGCCCGGGTACTCCATGGATTCTTGGACTTGTTTCGCAATATCTGCGGTCAAACGTTCGACGCTGGCTTCGTCCACGCGGTCCGGACGTATTAAGACACGCAGTTCGCGTCCGGCCTGAATGGCATAACAAGAGTCCACTCCCTCAAACGATGTTGCGATCTGCTCGAGCTTTTCAAGGCGTTGCAGGTAACGCGTGACGGTTTCACGGCGCGCGCCTGGTCGGGAGGCCGAAATTGCGTCAGCAGCTGCGACAGCGAATGCCTCGAAGGATTTTAGTTCGACTTCAAAGTGATGGGCCTCTGCGGCATGTGCGACGTCTTCTTTAATCCCCGAACGTCGCAATAGCTGTCCACCGATTAAGGCATGAGGGCCTTCGACTTCATGATCTATTCCTTTCCCTATGTCATGAACAAGTCCGGCTTGTCGGGCAACTTCTACGTTCCCGCCTATTTCTGCAGTCATGGTGGCGGCGAGCAGGGAAACTTCCACCGAATGGCTCAGGACGTTTTGCCCGTAGCTGGTACGAAACCTGAGACGCCCCATATATCGGAGTACTTCGCGTGGTAAGCCGGGAGTGCCCGCGTCATACCCGGCCTGTTCACCCTCACGTTCAATAATTTCGTCGACTTCAGTTCGAGCTTTTGCCACCGCTTCTTCAATTTTGGCCGGATGGATGCGTCCGTCGACAGTTAAACGCTGGAGGGCGACTCGGGCAATCTCTCTGCGCACGGGATCAAACCCTGACAACACCACGGTTTCCGGGGTGTCGTCAATAATGATGTCAATACCAGTGGCAGCTTCTAAGGCACGAATATTTCTGCCTTCCCGTCCAATGATGCGTCCCTTAAGCTCATCGCTCTTGAGATCAACGACGGAAGTAGTTATTTCGGTTGTATGGGCGGCTGACACTCGCTGGAGTGACAGGCCGACAAGCCACCGTGCTTTTGACTCAGCGGTTTCTTCAGCCTCTGCAGTTATTTGTCGGACTCGTTGGTTAGCGAGTTCGCGAACATCGCTTTCAATCGAGGCGAGGAGTTGGTCTTTTGCTTCGTCTCGAGTCATTGTTGCGACAGATTCAAGCGCGACGATTTGCTGCTGACGCATGTCTTCGTTCGCTTGTTCGAGCTTCTCGAGCGCAAGTTGGCGCGCTGCTAGGGCACCATCGCGTGTTTTGAACTCGGCATCTAGACCATCGAGACGATTGGTTCGTGTGTCTAGCGCTTGTTCACGTTCGTGGAGTTGTCCCTGAAAATCGCGAAGCTCGTTTCGACGGCGCTGAATGTCGCGATCGGCGACGAGTCGCTGTTCCTGAATGTCCTGGGCTGTTTGCTGGATTTTGGCTCGTTGTTGGGCTGCGACTTCTTCCAGTTCGTGCTGAACTCTTTGAGCTAGTTTTTGCTCGAAGGATCTGGACAGCCGAATCTGATAGAAGTATCCCGCCACGAGCCCAAGTGTGAGCGTCGCAATTGTCGCGACGGCCACCCATAGGGCGTCCAAGGCTGGCCTCCAGTCGAGAAGTGTTTATGTATTTTGGTCTACAGGTCATTTGAAATGCATAACGGGGCCTGCATACTGGCCCCCTTAGGTTTGATGCTACTTGTGGTTCATAGGTGGGTCAAAAGCCGATTGGCCGTGAAGGCCGGTGGACCACTGCCTATACTGGTCAAAACTTCATGGATGGAGGGTGTACGTGGGTGACGCGATAACAGGGGAAACAATGACGGGTCGAGAGCGTTACATCAATGCCCTTCTTGGGAAGCCGGTAGACCGTGTCGCGGTAGGTAGCCCGACATCGTTAGCGACGTACCAGGAAATGCGTCGGCTTGGTGTTGAGTGGCCGGAGGCGCACTACGAGGCGGAGGCGATCGCTCTCGTTGCTGAGCGGAGTTTTACCGTGCATGGCTATGACACGATCATGCCGTATTTCAGCATCATTAACGGTGCTGCAGCGCTTGGCGCTGAAATTGAATGGGGCGAGGATCCGTGGGAGTTCAATAAAGGTACTGGCCAGATCATTTCTGGACCCCGGATGCCGGCTGTAAGCCCGCCCAATCCTTGGACACGACCAGAGGACATCGTAATACCTGTAGATTTTCTGGAGCGTCGCGAGACCAAGGCTGTTATAGAGTCGATAAGGATCTTGCGTGATCGGCAGCCTGACGCGGCTATTGTCGGGAAGGTTATGGGGCCGTGGACCCTTTCCTACCACATGTTCGGCCCTCAGGAATTTCTCATCAACGTCATCCTTGACCCTGATTATGTACATGCGTGTCTCGACCGGTTAATGCCGGCGTCAATTGACTTTGCTAATGCTCAGCTAGAAGCCGGGGCCGATGCGATTTGCTTAGCCGACCACTCGACAGGTGACTTGGTGCGTCCTGAAATTTATCGTGATTTTCTGATGCCTGTGCACCAGAAAATCACGCCTGAGATAAAAGGTCCGGTGATTTTGCACTGCTGCGGTAAGACCCTTGACCGAATGCAGTACATAAAAGACGCAGGTTTCGAAGCCTTTCATTTCGCCACTGAAAATAACCCGCACGAGGCCAAGGAAGTCGTCGGGGATTTTAAGTTGGTAGGAAATGTAAGCAATTTTGTGACACTTTTGAGTGGCAGGCCTGAGGATGTGGCTGTCGAGGTTCAGGATATTGTTTCGGCAGGGGTCGACATTATTGCTCCGGAATGTGCAATCCCTCCCCAGGTCGTCAACCGTAACGTCGAGGCGATCCCGCTTGCTGCGCGTGGGGAGTTCGAGCCAGACCCGTCTGTTATCGATGCCAAAAATATGGCTGACGAATATCGTGAACAGGTAGCCCAACAAAGTGCGGCTGGGCCCACGCTTAGCCTCTAGCTTCTGACTGTCGAAACGTGGAGGCCAGCGATGGGTGCCGTGGTCTGGGCTCATTCCACTGGCCGGCGATGTTTTGATGGGTGAGGTGCGGCCCCGGTGGCGTGAGACGAATGGTTTTGCAATAGAAGCGTCTTTTCTTAGGGCATTCACTTCTCTCGGGGGGCGGAGCCGTCTTGGATATGCCATTAGCCCAGGTGTTTTCGCTGGTGACACATTGCATCAGTACTTCAACCATGGTCGGCTCGATGTTCCTGGTCCGACCGAACCATTCAAGGTGGGTGTGCCGAGGCTAGCCGAACTTGGGTTGTCGATGGCGAAGGCTATATCGGCAACCGCTCCTGAAAGGGCGGAAGGGTACTTTGCCGAACCTTGGGTGGATGAAGCGAAACGTGCCACTGCAGGCCAGTTGGCAAGCGGACCTGTGCAGTGGCGCGGGTGGCAGATGCAGTTTTATGAGCGGGAAGTTGTTCGTCTTCTTGAGCGATCACCTGGGGAATATTATCCGTACCCTGGTCACGTCGGTGATTTGTTCATATCCCTTACCTCCGATGAGCGGGCGCGGGGCGAAGGTCGTGAAGCTCCGATAAAACGTCCCAATAGGTCCGATTTGCGCGATGTGCATGTGCCCATTCTTACCTATCACCTCACACGTGGTGCAGAGGCGTTTCGATCACAGTTACAGGGTCTGCTGGCTAGAGGATTAGTTCCGGTGTCTTTTGAGCAGTTGGTGGCAGCCGTGGAGGGTTGGGCTGATGTTCCCGCCAAGGCGTTTGTTCTTTCCTTTGATGACGGATGGCTTATTCAACTTGATGAAGCGGTGCGGATTTTGGAGGAATTGCGTATTCCGTCCGTCTTCTTTGTAATGCCGGGCTTTCATCGCCATCAACAGGGTCATATGTCCATCGATGATCTTCGAGCTCTAAGGCGTTCGGGCGCTACAGTTGCGTCTCATACACTTAATCATGCTGATTTGACGGCCTTGGTAAGGGAAAACCTTGGGGCTGCTCAGGCGGAAGTCATCGAGTCTCGAGAGCAGATTGAATCCTCGGTGGATGGTGTGGATTTTCTCGCCTATCCGCTTGGGCTCTTTGACGAAGATTCAGCTCGTCTCGTAAAAGACGCAGGCTATAGGGCCGCGGTAACGACACAACTCGGGATCGTTCATCGTCAAGACAGGTTGTTCGAAATGCGTCGCATTAGTGTGCAGGCCTGGTGGCCCGCTGAAGAGGTTGTCAGAGCAATTCGTCTGGCTGCTCGTGTAGACCGGGTCCAGTCGCCCGTCTAAGGCTACGGTCTAGCTACAAACGCGATCCCGAAAGCCCCCGGCCCAGCATGTGTGCCAAGCACCGGGCCAATAGCTATGTCGTCGAATGATTGACCGTCTGTGTCGAAGTTTTCAGTGATCTCTTGGCGAATGCGGTCACGATGTTCCGGCGCATTGGCGTGCAGTATGGCCCAGGTTTCCACGCCGTTGGGAGCGCGTGCATCGACATATTCCTTAAGCGCGGCGTGTGCTTTGCCGAAAGAACGGACTCTAGTCACTGGTTCGACGCGACCGCCGCGGGCCTCTAACACTGGTTTGAAATTCAGGAGGGACCCGAGATACGCGCTTGCGCCTCCTATACGGCCACCCCGCTTGAGATATTCAAGGGTCGGCACGACAATTGCTACGTGGGATCTATGCGCACGGTCGTCGACCAACTGGCTGATGTCCTGAACGCTGGCACCAGCACGCGCGGCATTTGCAGCAGCAATCACAGTAAATGCTAAGGGCACGCTCACAAGGCGGGAGTCAAGGACATGGACTTTTCGCTGCGACAACTGCGCGGCTGCTTGTCGGGCTGATTCGATCGTTTTGCTCAGGTCTGTGGATAGGTGGATGGACACAATGTCGTCGACACCGTCAATCTGGCGATACAGTTCCAGGAACTCAGCCGGATTCGGTTGAGAGGTGGCGGGATGGTCGGACGATGTGCCGAGGAGTTCATAGAATTCCGTTGTGCTTAAATCAACCCCTTCACGATAGCCGGTGGTGCCAAAGTGGACGTGCAATGGAATGACCGAAACCCCAAGCTCTGTCGCAACGTCGATGGGGATTGATGAGGTGCTGTCGGTGACGATACGAACTGGCATGAACCCGATTCCCTTGCTGCGCTTGATTGTTTCAAGTTGATGAGGCTATTGCCACGTACGACTAAAGGCAAGGTTCTGGCTCTGCTGTTTGTGCCATGGGCACTTTTCGTGCTCGGCCTAATCATCCTTGTGGTCTACTGGGAATGGATGTCATATGTGCTCACAGGACTGCTTGTTTTTTACGGTGTGGCTGTAGTGTTGCTGGGATCTGGGTTGGTCATATATTTGTTTTGGCGTTGGCGCAAGCTCTCAGCGTTTTGGACGGGATGGAGAGATGTGGTCGATCCTGACGGACGGCTGGACCCGCCTGAGCGATAGGGTGAGTTGGGCTTCTGTGATAGATACCAATGGTGGAATTGAGTGGGCATGTGGAGTAACACGTGGGGGCCGCGGTGCGTATTGGTCGAATTGAATTAACCAATTTTCGGAACTATCGCCGTCTTGCCCTCGATCTTCCTGAAGGATTGAGCCTGGTGGTTGGGGGCAACGGCCAAGGCAAGACCAACCTGGTTGACGCGATTCACATCTTGGCGACCGGAAGAAGCTTGCGTGCTGGTCCGGAGGCATCGTGGGTTCGGTTCGAAGCCTCGAGTACGGAGGGGTTTTCCCGGCTGTATAGCTCGGTGGTGTCCGTCGATGGCCCAACTGAGGTTGAAGTTGTAGTAGCTCGTACCCGTCCTGACGAGGGCGAGGGTTCTGGTGTTCGGCGACGGGTCAGGATTAGCGGCGTGCGAAGACGTGTGGCAGACCTTTCAGGTCAGTTGCTTGCAGTCAGTTTTTCACCGACGGACTTGGAATTTTGGACGGGAGCTCCGTCTGGACGGCGACGGTGGCTTGATACGGCTGTCGCCCAACTGGATAGGGCGTACATGGGCACCCTAGAGGATTACGAAGCGCTTCTAAGTCGGCGCAACGCGCTGTTGCGGCGCGTTCAGGCAGGGCAGTCATCAGCCGTGGAGCTAGGATTTTGGGATGAACGTATTGCTGTGCCCGCGGTGGCTCTAGGGATGGCTCGTCAGCACTATTTAGAACGACTTGGTTCCGGTGTTACCGAGGCATTTGGAACGATGGGAGAAGCGCTGGTTTTTAAGATTGAATACCGACCATCCTCGAACATGTCCGACCCTCTGAGCTACGTGGCCATGCTTCATGAGGCTCGAGATGTTGATGTGGCACGAGGCACCTCTGGTACGGGCCCTCATCGTGACGATATAGGAGGGCTCCTAGATGGTCGTCTTATTGCGCACGTCGGGTCGCGAGGACAATTGCGTGTTGCGGCTTTGTCACTAAAGCTAGCGCAACATGATCTGGTCTGTTTAGATCGCGCCGAAGCGCCGGTTCTCCTGCTTGACGACATTGGTGCTGAACTTGATCTCAATCATCGAGAGCTCCTAATGGAGCGGATCCCGAGAGATGCCCAGGTCCTTGCGACAGCGGCGGATCCCGACTTGCTCGGTGACGCTTCAGTCGGGCCTATGGTGCGATTCCGTGTTAGTGATGGTGAGATCGTAGAACTCGATGGCTGATCGTCGTAGTGGGTCACCGCAAAATATTCGCGATCTAATTTCCCGTTTAAGGGAACGTCCGGACATACGACTTGGCATCCGACGTGCTGTGTCGGTGGATGCGGTCGAAGCAGCACTGTCTGAGGTGCTTGGCGCTGACCTGGCTGGCCGGTGCCGCATGGGTTCGGTTAGGGGGACTGTCGTTACGATCGAGTGCCGATCAAGTGCGACTGCGCAACGCGTGCAATTTTCGATTCCGGATCTGTTGAAACGTGTTCGATTGCTTTTGGACAACGAAGACGTCTCTGAGTTTAGAGTCGTGGTGAACATGGACGGATGGTCGGACCTGGCATAACTTGAAATGATTGGCACCGTTTCCGTTGGGGCTGCCTGGTTAAGTGGTTCGGTTGTAGGTGAAAGCCGAAGACGTGAGATTGGTGAGGGGTCGAGGTGGCTAGATGTTTAGGGCCTTACGATATACTCTCACGAAACGCCAGATGAGACCTTGAATTCATGTTGCTCCCAAGATCTGTTGACATAAGTGCAAGGCCAGATGTTCTTGTAGTGGGTGCGGGTTGTGCAGGTACGGTCGCGGCATTGGCAGCAGCTCGAGCAGGTGCGACCACGCTGGTTGTTGAGCGAGGTGGATTTGCAGGTGGCTATATTACGGGTGTGGTTGGTGCATCGCTTGACGGTTTTGTAGATCTTCGATCGGGGCTTCCAATTGTCGGCGGTCTTGCTTTTGATTTGGCTCGTGCGGCGGCGAAGACCGATGCCCAGGGTGATCTCGCGTCGACACGATTTCGTTTCAACGCGGAAGTTGGCCAATCCCAAAGCAATCTTGATCGTGCCACGATCCATTTCGATATTGAACGCTTCAAGCTTGAAGCTGACCGGCTGATGCAGGCGGCTGGTGCGCGCTTGCTGTATCACTCAGTTATCGCTGATGCCATTTGTGAGGGTGATCGGGTTACCGGTGTAGTAGTCGCCAATAAGGGCGGTCTCAGCGTGATACAACCCAAGGCCATTGTTGATGCGAGTGGTGATGCGGATGTGGCAGCTTTCGCGGGTGCGCCATATGAGCAGGATCTTGACGCGCAGCAACCAATGAGCTTGCACTTCCGAGTTGCTGGATTTGAAGCGACACCAGAGGTTAGATCGCAGTGTGGCCTAGTGCTCGAGGAAGCTCGAGCGGAGGGGCGGTTGCGTTTGTACGGCGGGCCGTGGATGGCCCCCTTGGGGCCGGGCGAGTATTACTTTAATGCGACGCGATTTGCTGGCAACGGTGTGGATCCTGACGATCTTTCGGCGGCTGAGATTCAGGGGCGAGAAGACGCCCGGTTGATGTTCGATGTTTTCAAAGAGAAAATACCGGCGTTTAGTGATGCGTATTTGGTGACTACAGGTCCGGTTGTGGGGGTTCGCGAAACGCGTCGAATAGTCGGTGATCAGACCCTAAGCATTGACGACGTTCGGGATTCCACTTCTTATGACGACGCTGTGTGTCTTGGTGGGTGGTGGCTCGATCGTCATCCGGTTGGGTCCTCTGGTTACCACGAACATGAAATTACTCGTCCGTACGACATTTCATACGGAACCCTGGTTCCTCAAGGTCTGTCTAACGTATGGGTCGCTGGCCGATGTCATTCAGCTGACTCCGCGGCCCTCGCATCAAGTCGAGTGACCCTGACGTGCATGGGGATGGGCCAAGCTGCCGGGACTGCTGCGGCGAAATCCGTCCGTGAGAAGCTTGGGAGTCGGGAACTGGATATCCGGTCCTTGCAGGATGAGTTGGCAGCTGCCGGTGCGATTGTTGGGGCGCGTGCTGACGAGGTTCGGGCTGTGGGCGACGCGATGACTCCAGATCAAATGCCATCGGCGGCTGCGAGCCACTAAAACCAGGGCGGATGAGCGATTGTTTTTGTGTTTAGGGCTTCCCGAAAGGGGGGCGGGGTCGTCCGGTAGTGTCGAGCATGTTGAGGACGGCATCTCGTGATTCCCTGAAAAGATCCAGCGGGTCGCGCCCCTCTCCGTATTTGGAGTTATGCAGGTGCGGTTCAAGGGCGAGGTCCTCAACGACTGAACTGTCGGCGGCACTGACGATCTCAGTAAGTTGCCCGTCACCCTGGCCAACAGGAACGATGGTCTTTGTCTCTGCTACATAATCTTTTAGGTGGAGCACCTGAACCCACGGTTCGACCTCCGGCCAGACCTCGTCGAAGGCCCTAACGCCCGCGACGACACAGGCGTGTGCATCAAAGGCGAGAGCTACCCTTCCCGGTTCATAGTCGGCCAGAAGGTCACGTGTGGCAGGTCCATCGGACGCATACATCCGATAGTTGTTTTCAAGAAGTGGGGTTACCCCGTTGCCTTGGCTCTCGATCGTTGTGACGAGAGCCTCAAACGCGTGGTGGATTTGGTCGCGATCGGTTTCCGCAGTTCCATTGTCCCGAGGAGAGAAGGAAAAGATTCGTAGGTAGCGGGAATTCAGAATGTTTGCCGCCTGGATCGATCGGTCCAGTTGCTGGGCGACTAAGTCAGGATCAGTGTCTACGGAGTATTTAGCAACGGGGGAGGTGACACAGTATCCGGTGATTCCGTTGGTGTTGAGTCTCTGTCGAAGCTCTACCAGTTCGGCATCAGTTAAGGCGTTGATTGAGCGAGGTTTTTCATCCTTCGAGAAGCTCAACGACGTGAGGTTGGCTCGAGCGACACCGAGCGATCGGAGGCCTGCGAGTTGTTCATCTATGGGTCCTGCAATTTCGCCGCACATTCCCGACATGCCCCAGCTCATCAGTCACGTCCTTTACTACTGCACGATTCCCGTGTGCCCAGTGTACGTGTGAATGACCGCAGCAGTTTATTTAGCTGTCCAACCATATGCTCAGACATATTGAGGTGGATGGGTGCAGGTCGGTATTAGTGACGTGCTTACTATGTGCTGTTTGTCACCGGCTCGACGTCAGCAACATACATCTGGCGCGTGCCCTCGTGGGCTGAGTCAATACAGAGTTGGGTGCCCTCACGGTTCCACCGGGGATGCAGGTCTACTCGTGTGGGGCCGTCCAGTTCCGGCGGTGCATAAAACGCTCCAATATCTATGCAGGCCTCATCGGCAACCCGGACCAACTTGAGGATTCGGAGTCGAGCTTGGTTCGGGTAAGTATCAGTGACCAGCCAACGTCGGTCGGGAGAGAACGAGCAATGGCCGTCCTCGCGTAAGAGGTTAGGGGCAAACGGTCGGGCTGTGCGCCCAGCGTCACTTATTCGCCAAAAAGAATTCGGTGCAGAAGCTTGGCCACCCCAGACGAGGATCTCATCTTCGTTGCGCCAGTCGTAGTGTGAAACATGGCGGGCAGACCACACGATTCGTGGCGATGAGCCGTCGTGACCAACGGTGAGGAGTCTTGTTTGGCGGGGACCATGCTCGGGTTGCCACCGGTGTAAGCACGCGATCCGAGTGCCGCTGGTGTTGATTTGGGCGTGATTTAACCAGTGCATGTGGTTTGCCATAGCGGGGTCAGGTTCGAGGCTCACCACCGCGGCAAGCGATAAGAGTAAGGTGGATTTACCTGAGTCGAGATCGATCTTCCACAGACCGTCTTCGGCGGGAGATGGATTCGTGGCGTAAGGATCTGGGACCCCCTCGTAGCCATAGCCTGGTCGATGCGAGGCGAGACGAGAGAAGTTTAGACCTACGGCATAACGACCTTCGGGATCTACGGCATAGAGTGCGCGATCAAGTGTCGTTTCGTGGCGACGTTGTAGATCTCGTACGACGCTGACGAACTGGTTGTTGCGACGGTCGTTGTAGACCACCGTATCTTCACGCTTAGGAATCCACTGCAGCATAGTTCCCTGTTGCCAACACCAGGCGGTCGTGCTGGCAAATCTTTCGAAGCGAAATGACTCACTGGGGATGAGGACGCCAAGATCAATGGCATCATTGGGGGTTGGTTGCCGGTTGCGAAATGTTGTGCGCATCGTCAGCACTTTGTCGCCGTCGTTCGACCACGGTGTTTTGTCGTAATAGCCAAACCAATGATCGCCGGGAGGTTGGGTGATTCTGGTGATTGATACGGATGGGACCGACAGGGACGTGGCCATCCGTGAAGTGTACGGCTAGCCCACAGTCCCCGTCGCTTCGGTGTATTTCGCGCGTGATGACTACAGAAGCGCCATGTAGCCAGCCCTTATGAAGTTTCCCACTGAGTACTCACTGTATTTCCCGATCGGGATCGGGTTTTTGACTCTGGTCGTCGGCTCGCGCATCATCCCGTTGTTACGCTGAAATCCCCGGGATTGGTGGATCAGTATGTCATTGATGAATCACAAGAGAAAACAAGTCTCACGATTAATTGCGATCTCGTTGCTTTTGGTTCTCTCAGTCAGTCTTTTGGGGTGTGGTGGAGCCGAAGAGGAAAAGAAAAGCGGCGCGTTCAAAATCAACCAAAGTGAGTATTATGGCGGTCTCTAACGACTAGGATTCATCATGCATCGTATTGCCGTGATTGCCGGAGACGGAACCGGACCAGAAGTTACTGATGAAGCGCTAAAGGTTCTCGAGGCTGTTGGAGCTGTCGAAGGCTTCACGTACGAACTCACCAGGTTTGACTTTGGGGGTGAGCGGTATCTCAAGACCGGCGAGACTTTGCCTGACGAAGCTCTTGAGGAGCTTCGGGGCTTTGACACGATTTTTCTTGGGGCCATCGGTCATCCTGACGTCCCGCCCGGGGTACTGGAGAAGGGGATTCTTCTCAAGGCTCGTTTTGGTCTCGATCAATACATCAATCTCCGTCCCGTCAAGCTTTATCCCAACGTGGACACCCCTTTGAAAGATAAAGGTCCCGAGGAAATTGATTTTGTGGTTGTTCGGGAGAACACGGAAGGGATGTATACGGGCATGGGTGGTGTGCAGTACGCCGGCACCGATCATGAGATCTCTACTCAAATTCATTGCACCACGTACCGGGGTGCCGCTCGAGCTGTTCGATACGCTTTTGATCTCACCCGCAAACGAAACTTGCGGAAGCAGCTTCATCTCGTGGCTAAGACGAATGTACTCACGAGTGTTGGGGGTACGTGGTGGCGCGCCTTCAATGAGATAGGTGACGCGGAATATTCGGATGTCACACGCGAATATGCGCACGTCGATGCGGCCTCAATGTGGTTCGTTAAGAATCCAGAGTGGTTTGACGTCATCGTTACCGAGAACTTGTTTGGTGACATCATCACCGATATAGGGGCGATTATTTCTGGTGGTTTGGGAATATCCGCTGGTGGGAACATTAATCCCGAAGGCGTCTCAATGTTTGAGCCAATCGGCGGCTCAGCGCCCAAATACGAAGGACAAGACGTCATCAACCCGCTGGCAGCCATAAATGCGATGCATATGCTGTTGGACCATCTTGGGGAGACGAACGCAGCAACTCGTGTGGAAGCGGCGATTGTTGGCGCGCTCAATAGTGGGCAGATCAAGTCGATGAGCGCGGGTCGTATGGGGATGGGGACCAAGGCGGTAGGTGATTTGGTGGCCTCCCTGGTATAGGGACTGGAGGCGAAATCCATACCGGCAGGTTTCGGTGCGGGAACGTCAGTCTCGAATGAAGCGCAACCTGCGACGATCGGCCTGATTGTTCGGTGCGTTTCCCTGGGCATCGTGTGTCCACGCTCCAGCGGCTACGGCTGCTAGCAGGGTTCGGCTAGTTCCAGGCGTATATATAGGCGTTGCTCTGGATGAACTCTGAGCCGAACAAGCGCGGCATGCAGGAAATGGGTCTAAGCGAGTTCTCCGGAGCTGGTTTCACAGGGGGGATGTTTCGGCCCTTTCCGGATAGCCAAGGCGAATTGGCGGGCTGTCGATGGCGATCGACGTGCAACGGCTTGCGTGACCAGGTCGATGAGACTGCTGAGATCCGGTGAGGCGGTTGTCAATGAGGCGCCGGCCAACGTTGGGTTGGTTTGGGCAGCAGCCGTTAGGGGGATTACAAGCGCCGCGATACTGGCTGCATCAAAGCAGGCCGTGGCAATTTCAATCATTCGCTTCGCAAGGCCCGGATCCTGACGGGCGAATGGTGTAAGGACGTGAGGCCCTATCATTCGAAGGCCGGGTTCGGGGCTCGCCACAAGTATGGTTGCAAGTGCCAAGGCGTGATCAGTTCCCTCTCTATGCGTTAGCAACACCTTCGATATGGAGTGGCCTAAATGGGTTGCAGCTTGTGGGCTGAGATGCAGCATGCCCGGTGAGGCATAGTTTGGGTCGCGAGCGACTCTTGATAAGGATGTAATTGCAGTTTGGAGATCGCCGGAAGCCCACAGTGTGGCGACGGTTTCTCCGAGGGTTAGTAGAGCAACAGTTGCTTGTGACGAGTTTTGGGGAGTCACACGCGACCCGTGCCTAACGTTTCCGAAAGGAATGTGGTTTCAGGGCGTTATTAAGAAGACGTATAGCGGTTGGCCATAGCTTGCATGGATGTATTGGGTACGGCACCCGCGTGCCCGGCCATGCCGAACGCAGTCATGCGAGCAATGCATACGTCGGTCATCGCGTCTCGTGCGGGGGCCAAATATTTTCGTGGGTCGAACTCGTCAGGATGCTGCGTGAGAATTTGTCGGACAGCCGCACTCATGGCAATCCGGTTGTCTGTATCGACATTGATCTTGCGGACCCCGTGCCTAATACCCTCTTGTATTTCCTCAACAGGGACACCCCAGGTCTGACGCATCTGGCCGCCGTATGAATTGAAGAGGTCCTGTAAGTCTTGAGGAACAGAGGAGCTTCCGTGCATCACGATATGGGTGTCCGGTAGCCTTCGGTGAATTTCCCTGATGCAATCCATTACGAGCACACCTGCGTCGGGTTTTCGGGAAAATTTGTAGGCACCATGGCTCGTTCCAATCGCGACCGCCAGGGCATCCACGCCGGTTTGTTTTACGAAGTCCTCTGCTTGTTCAGGGTCGGTTACGAGTTCGTCGCGCGACAGTACATCTTCGGCCCCATGCCCATCCTCTTTCTCTCCTTGCCCGGTTTCGAGGCTTCCGAGAACACCTAGCTCGCCTTCTACACTCACACCGTGCGGATGAGCCAGTTCGACGACCTCTCTGGTGACACGAACGTTGTACTCGTAGTCTGACGGTGTTGCTGCATCTTCCAATAGTGATCCGTCCATCATCACGCTTGTGAAATTTTGCTCGATGGCGCTTGCGCAGGTCGCGGGGCTGTTTCCGTGGTCTTGATGCATCACGATCGGGATCAAGGGGTTAAGTTCCACCGCAGCCAGCATGAGATGTCTCAGGTACGCATCGTCTGAGTACGAACGGGCGCCCCGGCTTGCTTGAATGATCACCGGTGAGTCAGTGCGGCTAGCTGCAGTCATGATGGCCTGAATTTGCTCCATGTTGTTCACGTTAAATGCGGCTACGCCGTAATCATTCTCAGCTGCGTGGTCAAGAAGCACGCGCATTGGCACCAGAGGCATGAGTCAAATTCCTACTGACGATATGGACAGAAAATTTTCTGAGTATTACTCGATGATACTTCGGAAAGACGTTTTTCCAAGTGAGCGTAGGGCTGCTCAGGCAAGTGTTGGGCAAATCGCACATGGAAGTCTGTTTGCTGACGGGTCTCCGATTGGTATCTCAGTCCTTTAACTGCGTTCTCTCTGGTAGGTGTTTGCCCATAATTTGCGTCAGTAATCGTCTTCTTCAAGGCTTGCATCCCAGGCTATTGGCGAGCACTCTTGCCAGATGAGTCGGTCGCTGTTGTTTAAGAACGTAGATGTGGCGAATGGCGGCGTGGTCAACGTTAACCGTGACGTCCTTGTTGTGGACGGTCGAATCGCAAGGAATGACCAAGCTTCGTCACATGAGGACTCCAATGTTCTCGTCATTCATGGTCCCGGCCTGTTAGCACCTGGTTTTGTGGACAGTCATGTTCACGGGCGTGATGGGCTCGATGTCATGTGTCCTGGTGACCTCGGACCGTTGTCCCGTGGCTTGCTTAAGCAGGGCGTTACCGGATTTCTGCCCACCATGATTTCTGCAAGTCCTGCGGACATGATGAAGGCGCTCCACGAAGCCCACGGCGATCCGGCTGGAGCAAAGATTCTCGGTGTTCATATGGAAGGGCCGTTTCTGTCTCCCGAGCAACCCGGAATGTTTGATCCCGTGAGGTTTTCTGGGTTTGACATGGGGTTATGGACCAAACTGTGCACAGCAAGCGCTGTGCCGATTCGGCTCATGACGGTTGCGGCTGAACGATTGACCCCGAAGGATGTGGGCGAGCTAGTTGATACAGGCCTTATCCTGAGTCTTGGGCATACAGATGCGTCGTACAGCACTGCGAGCGACATGTTTGGCCAAGGGGTCACACGAGTTACGCACGCCTATAACGCGATGCGCGGCTTTCACCATCGCGACCCGGGAGCTGTGGGAGCTCTTTTAGACCATGGTGAAATTGATGCCGAGATGGTGCTTGATGGTCTTCATATCGATGCGCCCTCCGCTCGAATCTTGTTGGCAACCCGGACGCAGGGTCGAATTGTCTTGGTGAGTGATTGTGTGCCGCCCGGGGGTAGACCTCCTGGTGCATATGAATGGGCAGGGAGGTCGCTTTGGGTGGACGATGACTCGGTTCGTCTGGAGTCTGGCCAATTGGCAGGTAGTGCCGGGACCATGGACGCGGCGATGCGTCGGGCTGTGGATTGGTTAGGAGTGTCAATTGCGCAGGCCATCCAGATGGCATCGACCAACGCGCGTCTATCGGTGGGCTTAGCCGCTCAGGATATTTGCGTTGGTAGCCCAGCTGATTTGGTGTTGCTCGATGGTGAACTCAACCCGAGCATGACCCTCATTGACGGTGTGATCCGATGGCGTCGTGATGAACCTTAACGTTGCGCGGTTGGCGACGGTGCGGCAGATTTAGGGAAGACAGAACGCTGTGCAACAAACAAGGATCTCGAATTTATGACCATGGGTTTGTGGGGGCGGATTCGAAGCTCGACCATTAGCTGGTTGGTGATCTCGGCTTTCTTTGTGTTTCTAGATGTTGTGGACGGGGCGCCCTATCCGTCTTGGTCATTGATTCTTGTCTTTACGTTTTTGCTATGGCCGTTATTTTTGGCCATTAGATGGATTTCCCGCGGATTCTGAGGCACGTGACCACGTTCCGGAGGGTAAGGCGATGACTCAGACGAACGATGATGCTCCCCAGCTGCTCGGGCCGGGCGGAGAGCCGATGGGTCCTTCAGGGACGGGTGATGGTGCGTCGACAGAGGCTTCTGCAACTCAGGAAGAGGCGGGCGCTGACGCAGTCGTGCCCGAGGGTCCGGCCTTTCACGTTTCTGCGGTGCTAGCAGTTCCGCCGCAAGTGACGATGGCGACGCTTATAGCCATGATGAATCACGATCCTATGGAGGCCTATAAGCGAAGGCTAGAGGCCGCTCGTCCGGATTTTGAGCAGTCGCGCGACGTTCTAATTGCTGCGGCAGAAGCAAGGTTTATGAGCCGGGCCCCAGAAGGTGACCCTGACATGTACGGGGCTGCCGCCATGCGCTATGTGGAACAAGCATTTATGGCGGAGCTTTGGGACATGTGTTTTGAGACAATTTCCGGATCCCAGGTGTCCATTATTTTTGCGTCCGCTGTTGGGGGTCCTGACCATGTCGCCAGTACCATCATGTCATCCAATGCGGAAGTTCCAGCCGTGTGGGTCACCACCCGGGCGATTCAGGTGGGTGATCGATTTGGTGTTTGGGCGGTACCGGTTATGCGTCAACAGGAGATGCCTGTGACGGTGCCACTAACTTCGGATAACTTTCACCAATTGCGCGTTACCTACGCGAAGGTGCAGGTCTAGAACCGAGCACGGATTGACAGCGATCTGTTGTCGGGGTAAAAAGACTGACCAGTCGGTTTTTTATGGCGTGATGGATCTGCACTTACCAGGAGACGGGCGTAACGATCGTAAAGGCGCGACTCGACGCGCGTTGTTGGACGCGGCGCTCACTGTTTTTGGGGAAAAGGGATATCACGGTGCGGCGGTCGACGAAATTGTTGATAAGGCGGGGCGATCAAAGGGCGCTGCGTATTTCCATTTTCCAAGTAAAGAAGCAATTTTCCGTGCATTGATTCGTGAGCTTGGTAAACATCTCGTGGATCGGATTGAGCAGGAAATAGAATTGGCGGTGTCGCCTATAGAGCGTCTTGACGCGGCTCTACTCGCGCTTATCGATATCTTTGTCAAGCATCGAACCTTAGCGCGCTTCATGCTCTTGGAAGTTGCTGGTGCAGGTCGTATGTTCAGTGAAGACCTTATCTTCGTTCGGAAGCAATTTGTTCTTGTGATTGCTCGACAACTTGATGCTGGTGTAGAAGCGGGAATAATTGAACCGTGCGACACTGGCCTAATTGCAACGGCTTGGTTCGGTGCGCTGAACGAAGTGGTCATTCATTGGTTGCATGAAGATGGAACCCCACCGTTGCAGGAGAGTTATCCGAGCTTGCGGCAATTACTACTACAGAGCGTCACTATTGATGATGCAGCCTCGGTGGTGGCCTAAATCTCATGTTAGAAGTCGAGACGGAACCCGAGATTAGGTTTCGAGATCCGGCTCTAGAGCCTGTATGGGAAAAGGTGGCCGCCGGTGAGCGGCTAAGCGAAGCTGAAGGGCTGTCCTGTCTCGGCACGCAGGATTTGATTGGCCTGGGTCGAATGGCTGATTATGTGGCCCGGCGGCGATCGGGTGACCGTGTGTATTTCACGTTTAATGTGCACGTGAACCCGACAAACGTTTGCGTGCTGTCCTGCAAGTTTTGTGACTTTCAGGCCAAGCCAGGAGATGAGCACGCCTATGAGTTTTCCATCGAGGATATTGTGGGGCAGATTCTTCCTGAGGTTCACGAGGTTCATATGGTCGGGGGGCACCATCCAACGATTCCGTTTGAGTGGTATGAAGAATTGATAAGGACCATTAAGGCTGAGCGGCCCTCGGTGCAGGTGAAAGCTTTTACGGCGGCTGAGATCGACTACTTCCACAAGCGATTCAAGTTGTCTGACCGAGAGGTTTTGACGCGGTTAATTGAAGCTGGGCTTGATTCGATGCCTGGTGGTGGTGCTGAGGTGTTTTCCGAAAGGGTCCGTCGAGAACTTTTTCTCGGCAAGGTGGGAGCAGACCGATGGATTGAGATTCATCATCTGGCTCACCAGCTTGGATTGAAATCCAACGCGACGTTGCTATATGGGCACATCGAGACTCATGCTGAACGAGTGCATCACTTGATTCGGCTACGCGAGGCGCAGGACGAAAGCGGCGGTTGGCTATGTTTCATTCCATTGGAATATCAGCTAGGGACTACGATGCTGGTATCTCGTCAAGCCTCTCCCATTGATGACTTGCGTACCTTGGCAACCTCCCGACTCATGCTCGATAACTTTCCGCACGTTAAGGCGTACTGGGTTATGAGTGGAGAAAGCACAGCGTCGATCGGCCTTAACTTTGGTGCGGATGACCTTGATGGCACGATTGGCACCGAGCGGATTGCGCATGCTGCCATGGCTGATAGTCCATTGGGGATACAGCGAGATCATATTGTTCGATTGGTTCGGTCGGCCGGCAAGGTTCCGGTTGAGCGTAATGCGACCTACGACGTGCTGAAGGTGTATGACGCTTAGGATTGGTCGTATCCCATACCTCAATACGGAGCCCTTTTTCGCGGACGATCAGGTTCGCGAGGAGGCAGTTGCTAGCGTTCCTCGACATATGGTTGATCTTGCTCTTCGTGGGGAGGTTGATTTGGCACCTTTGCCGGTGGTTGCGGCGTTTGATCATCCCGAGATGTTCACGCCGATCGGCGATATGGGTATTGCCACCATCGTGGCGGCTCGAAGCGTGTTGCTCTTGTCAAGGACGCCAGTTGCGGCCTTAAGGGCTGCTCGTATCGGTGTTATTGACGAAACAGCCACATCGGTTCGCTTACTGAAGATTTTGCTGCGTCTTCGCTACGATATTGACCACTTTGTGTTGGTGGGTCTTGATGAAAAGCCTGATGCGCTGTTGCTGATTGGGGATCGAGCTCTAGTTGGCCGGCCAGACCCACAGGTTTATCCACATGTGTTGGATTTAGCTGCGGAATGGCATGCATGGACGGGTCGTCCATTTGTGTTCGCGTGCTGGATGGTTCGACGTGGGGTCGAGCCATCGCACTGCACAGAAATAGTGGACTGTTTTGAATCGAATCTGACCCGAAATCTCGCCGATCCAACCATCATCCATTCTCGTCGTCAGGATCTTGAACTTTCGCAGGGCGAGGTTGAAACGTATATACGGACCTTTACATATCGGTTTGATGAGAAAATCTGGGATGGATTTGAGCATTTCAAGGAACTCGATATGCGAATTAGCTCGATCGAGACTGTGGCCTAATGGACCACATCACGACAAAGATAGATGCGGGTGATCGCATTTGTGATGAGGAGTTGCTTTACCTCCTGACCGATGCGCCGTTGCTTGAAATGGGGGCATTGGCGGATCGTGTTCGGCATCAGCGGCATCCTGGCGAGACGGTGACATATGTTGTTGACACAAATCTGAATTACACCAATCTCTGCGATGCCTATTGTTCTTTCTGCGCGTTCTACCGGCCCCATACAAGTACGGCTGACGATGCGTACACGCATACCGTGGAAGAAATGATGACGCAGGTTGCTGGTGCGGTGAGTCTTGGGTGTACGACCGTGTTAATGCAAGGGGGGTTAAATCCACAACTTCCGTTGGACTATTACGTAGAAATGGTGCAGGAAACCCGGGAGCGGTTTCCTGCAATCACGCCGCATTACTGGTCCGCTCCCGAGATTTACGAGATGGCAAAAGTTTCTGGTCTTAGCTACCACCAGGTTTTTGAAGCACTCTGGGAGGCGGGGCAACGTACGCTTCCTGGTGGTGGAGCTGAGGTGCTCACAAACGAGGAGCGCCGCCGAATTAGTCCACTAAAGATGGACGCAGACGAGTGGATCGCGATCCATCAGGCGGCACACGAAGTTGGTTTCAGGGGGACTGCGACCATGATGTATGGGCACGGTGAAACCATTCTCAGCCGGGTGGAGCACTTCCGGCGGACGCGTGACCTCCAAGATCGTAACGGTGGGTTCTATGCCTTTGTGCCGTGGAGTTTTGCTCCGGGCGGGACGCCATTAGGTCGCAAGCTGAAAGGGTTGCGGGCGAATGCGAACGATTACTTGCGGATCATTGCTGCTGCACGTCTATATTTCGACAACATCGAACATGTGGATGCGTCCTGGTTTAGTGAGGGGAAGAAAACTGGCCAGGTGGCTCTGCACTTTGGTGCAGATGATTTTGGTGGCACGCTGTTTGATGAAAACGTGATGCAGGAAGCCGGGCACTATGTGCGAACGTCGGTTGAAGAGATGCGAACGATGATTCGTGAGGCTGGATTTGTGCCTGCTCAACGGAACACGCAGTACGAAGTGCTTGAAGTATTTAATGAGGATGCTCTTGAGGTTTAGTCTATGCGTCGCCTGACGGTTGGCCACAGTCCTGATGCAGATGATGCATTTATGTTTTACGCGTTGTCTCATGCGTTAGTAGATGTGGATGGTCCGGAAGCCGTCACGATTGAACCAGTACACGCCGATATTCAATCTCTCAACGAGCATGCCGCCAAAGGGGCCTATGACGTGTCGCAGATTTCTGCGGCTGCTTATCCGGGTGTGGCAGATCTTTATCGGATCACGGCATGCGGATCTTCGATGGGGGAAAACTATGGTCCGGTTGTCGTTGCCCAAACGAGGGTTCCGGTAAGCGCCCTCGCTGGGCGGCGTGTGGCTGTCCCCGGTTCTCAAACGACTGCGTTTCTCTTGGCAAGGAAGTATTTACCAGAATTTGAACCGATTCAATTGTCGTTTGATCAAGTATTTGCAGCTATCCAAGATGGACGAGCTGATGCTGGTGTTGTTATTCACGAAGGTCAAATTACGTATGAGGGTGAAGGTTTTGTGAAGATTCTTGATCTTGGAGAAGCATGGTTTGCTGAAACAGGATTACCGCTTCCACTAGGAATTAATGTGGTTCGTCGCGACCTCGGTGACGCGTGGCATCGGTGGGTTGCTGCAGCTCTTGCGGCATCGATTGATTACGCCAGGACGCATCCGGCTGATGCGCAAGCGTACGCGCGCGCGGTTAGTCCTGGCGTCGATGGAGATGTGGCAGAGCGCTTTACGGCAATGTATGTAACTGAACGCACTCGTGACATGGGATCAGAAGGTCGGGAGGCGCTCTCAAGGCTTTTCAGCCAATCGGCCATGCATGGTGCGAAAGTGCCGGTCGATGTTGTGTCCTTGGCGTAAGTCGAGCGATATCCTGAGGAGACGCCTACAGGGGCGTCATGGAGGAAGTCTGACGAGATGAAACCGCTTGATTTTGGGGTGCCAGTTGGCAGTTTGCAGGACGCAACGATTGAACTATTTCGACGCGCAGGCTGGCACATCTCAATTAGCTCGAGGAACTATTTCCCCGAAGTTGATGATGACGAACTTCGGTGCACGCTCATGCGAGCTCAGGAAATGTCGCGTTACGTGGAGGCTGGAACACTTGATGCTGGAATTACGGGGAAAGACTGGACACTAGAAAACGAGTCGGATGTTGAAATTATCGAAGTGCTCCCGTATTCCCGAGGAAGTACACGTCCCACCCGACTCGTGCTTGCAGTGCCCAATGCCTCAGAAGTTCAAACGGTGGAGGACTTGGAAGGTAAAACGATCGCTGCGGAGATGGTCGGATTCACCCAACGATATTTTCTGGAGCGAAACGTCAATGTGACAGTTGAGTTTTCATGGGGAGCAACCGAAGCGAAGGTGGCTGGAGGCTTGGTTGATGCGATTGTGGATTCAACTGAAACCGGATCAACGCTGCGGGCTCACGGGTTACGAGTGATCGAGACGTTACTCACCTCATACCCCCACGTTATTGCCAATAGGACGGCGTACGGTGATCCGGACAAGAAGGCCAAGATTGATCAGATTGCGATGATGCTTAAGGCTGCTCTTGATGCGGGGTCCCGAGTGGCGCTGAAGATGAATGTGCCGAGGGATCGTCTCGACGCGATGATTAAGCTTCTGCCGAGCATAACGGCACCTACAGTGGCTGATTTGTATGGACAGCCGTGGGTAAGCGTGGAAATCGTGGTGGAGGAGCGGGAGGTTCGCGAATTAATACCCCGGCTCATGGGTGCCGGAGCCGTCGGGATTATTGAGTTCCCACTGAACAAGTTTCTCTAATGCCTGCCGACAAGATTCGATTCGGAATTATTGGGACTGGCTCCCGAGGTATTGGGTCCTATGGCCGAGCTATTGGTGAGGTTTATGGTGCTGAAGCTGAAATTGTGGCCGTGACCGATAGCGATCCCGTACGGCTTTCAGTTGGAGCCCAGCATCTTGAGGTTGAACATGCGGATACCAATCCGGGGATTGTGCTCGATAATCCTGACGTGGATGCCGTCATCATTACTACCCCTGACGCCACCCACGCTGATTTCGCTTGTGCGGCGCTTGGTGCAGACAAGCACGTGCTGTGTGAAAAGCCGATCGCCACCACGATTGCCGATTGCAACCGGATTCGTACGGCGGCGCAGGCTAGCCGTGGCGAGTTAATGACGGGGTTTGTTCTGCGCTACGTCCCGTTTTATGAAGAGATGCATGCGGCTATTACACAGGGGGAGATTGGTCCATCGCGGTTCGTCACTATCTCGGATAACCGTGATGGTGCAGCGTACTTTCGTCGTTGGCATCGGCTCCGTGCCAACTCGGGTGGGCTTTTGGTTCATAAGAGCACACATGCGCTGGATATCGTGAACTGGATGCTCGATGCTCGTCCGGTCAGTGTTAGTGCGACCGGTGGGGTTGCGGTTTTTACGCCAAAGGAATGGGCCGGCGAACGATGCCTGACGTGCGATGCGACCGATACCTGTCCGGAGTACGTGGATATTCGTGAGGGGCGCCTCAAGACGCTGTATTACGATGCTGAAGCTACCAGTGGCTACATCTTTGATACCTGCGTGTTTAATTCTGAGAAAGATACGGTGGACCATGCCACCGCAAGCATTGAATACGAGAATGGTGCTCGTGCGAGCTACAGCCTCTGTCTCTTTGCGTCATATACGGAACGGGAGATCGGGGTGTGGGGAGATGATGGCAAAGTCGAGGGGCGTGACGGTGCTGGACACTACCGGATTAGCGGACGCCGAGATGGTCGTGACGAACTTCGCCATGTCGAAGTTCGTAAAGGGGGCCACGGTGGGGGCGATGTTCGGTTGCTTGCTGATGCGCTACCAGTATTTCGAGGTGAACAAGACCCGGTCGCTGGCCTCGAGGCTGCGTATTGGTCGACGGTACTTGGTATCGCGGCGGAAACGTCGGTTGCTCGCGATGGGGCCCGGATGACACTAACTGAATTGGGTGCTGCATTGTAGTGACCGTATCGTGTTGACCGGCCGGAAAGTGATCATTCATCGGGCACTGGACGTGAGGATGGAAGAATTCGAGATGCCGGAGCAACTGGGGTCATGTGATGTCTCGGTTCAAACCGAATGGTCGTTTATTAGCACCGGGACTGAACTGTCGAACTTTACTGGTCGTGATCGTGGTGTGGATATCCCGGGTAACTGGAATGCGTATCCGCATGTTCCCGGGTACGCAAATTGCGGTCGGGTGCTGGCGTGCGGAGCACGTGCTACGGAGCTGGAAGTCGGTCAACGGGTGTTTACCATGGCAAAGCATGTGTCACACCACACAGTCTCGACGGATGACCCCGATCGTCTCCTAGTTCCAGTTCCCGAAGACATATCGGGAGACGTTGCGGCGGCTATGCGGATGGGCCTGGTCGCTATGACGGCTCTGCAAACTGCTGAGTTCGATCTTAACGATCACGTGGCTATTTTGGGTCTGGGTCTTGTGGGGAATCTCGCGGCGCAACTATTTGCTCGGTCTGGAGCCCGCGTGATTGGAGTGGACCCGGTTGAGTCCCGTCGGGCTTTAGCCCGACAGGTTGGGGTTGAGCACGTGATTGGTGAAGATTCAGAGATGATTGAAGGCCAGTTGCGTGATCTTTCGGGAGGTGGGGTGCGTGTCGTCGTTGACGCAGTTGGGCATGCCGCCATTGCGGCTTCTGGCATTCGAGCCGTGAAGCCGTATGGGGAGGTCATCCTGCTCGGGTCGCCCCGCCAAGAATACACCGAGGATCTCAACAAGTTTCTTGAACCGGTCCACTATCAATGGGTCACGATTAAGGGCGCGCTCGAGCACCGGATTCCCAGGAATCCGGGTCGGGGTATTCGTCGTTCTGTGGCCTCAAATGCGGCTACTGTGCTTGACCTGGTGCGGTCTGGGCGATTGGAGCTCGACAAGCTCATTTCTCACCGGATGCGTCCCGATCAGATTGGTCGAGCCTATGACGGGTTACTCAATCATCCGGAGACGTACTGGGGGGTGGCGCTCGATTGGAATCCCGATTCAGGTTGAGGCCGACAGGGTGAGGTGGGTGAAGACCACCATTAAATGGACTCATGAGCCAACCTGCGAGCCAGGCGCTCCACGGCACTCGGCTCTGTACTCGGTGCGTAGTGGCCTGGCAGGACAATCTGGAGGCCGGAGTTTGCGAGCAGCTTGGCCGAAGCTAATTCCTGCGCGTGATTCGTGGACAGATGCCATACGTTCGGCCGCAGTTGGCGGTTGCGGTAAACCAGCGCGTCGCCGACCAGTCCAACTGTGTCACGAACGAGACTGATGCTTCCGGGGGTGTGGCCGGGTGTATGCAGAACTTTCCAATCTCCAAGGGTGTCACCATTCGATAATTCGATGTCTGCTTGAAGCGGCCGCCATCTGAGAAGGCGAGGGATTGGTGGGTGGTAAAGGAATCGGCGAAGCCCCGGGCAATTTTGGGGCTGCATAAGAAGCGAGGCGTCAGCCTTGTGAATCGAAACCGGAGCATTTAACTCGACCGAGAGTTGTTGTGCGCTGCCGGAATGGTCACAGTCGAAATGCGTGAGGACGATGCCCGTAATGGTGGATGGGTCGATTCCGACGCTCCGGACGGCTTCGATAATCTTTCTGGCGTGCCCTGATGGGCCAGCGTCCACCAGCATCGGTTTGGCACCAAGCACCAGGTATACCAGGACACCCCACCATCGGCCCAAAGCCACAACGTCGTCGGCAATACGACAGGGGTAGTTCATGGAGTGCTTGGCACTATGTCGTGCCAGCACGCTGAGGTCTGCACTGTGGCTACGCCCTTCAATTGTCGGAACGGAGCGTTACAGCGTTAGCGCGGACACTCCTGGCCAGCCGTCCCAACCCAGTAGAAATCGCCCGGCAGAAGGTTCGCATCGCCGGGGCTCTTTTCCTTATAGCCCTTGCAGTACCATTCGCCCTGGTTCATCTTGAACTGACCGCTTTTCTTGGGCTCTTCTTGGCCGCCGCATGCGACAAAGCTGATAGCTAGTGCCAAAAGTAACGCGACGGTAATTAGCCGTGAGACCTGTTGTCGAAGGTGGCCTGTCATGGACTTCATGCCTGGGAACGCCTCCATGCATTACGTGCAGCCTGGACCACGCCACTGGGGACGAGTCACTGTAATACCGACATAATGCGTTGGCGCAAGCTCAAGGTCAACATTCTGGACAGCGTGATGTTGCAGCGTGGGGCCGACTAGGGTGGCTGGTCGGGGACGGCGTGTTTACGGGTTGCTCCTCTGGTCACAGCGTGGGAGAGGTGCGTTGTTGGTTATCCGGGGCCATAGGAGCCGACTCAACGGTACACTGGAACTCGACCATGAACCGATGTGGACAGCGGGTGGCAGGTCATATGTTTCGAAGTTTGATGATGCGACCGACGGTATGTGCTGTGATGCTCACTATGGTTTTGGGCATCTTGCTCCTTGCCTGCGGTGAATCGGAGGCTGCGCTACCAGAAGGACCCCCACCGGACCCCCCCGGACCAATTGATGGTCTGCTTGGTGAAACCGTTGAGCGCGATGGCGCTTCTATTACCGTGCTACGGGTGGCGGCGACCGAGTCCTTTGGCAGCGGCGTGTTTGCCGACGATGGAAATATTTTCATTGCGATAAAGATCAACGTGGACAATACGGGATCTGCGGTGCTTAACCAGGGTCTGGACGCACTAGTCTTGGAACTGTCAGATGGCACCAAGGTCAAAGGGATGTATTCCGGGCCAATTGCCACGCTCTTGCCTGTGGCCGGTCCTGACCCTGGTGCGAGTAGTGAGCCGGGCTGGCGGTCCTGGGAAGTTCCCAAGGACACGCGCTCTGCGACGTTGAGTTACCGACCGACGTCAGGTGTTGAAATTCGCTATGCCATCTATCCAGGGAAGGTGCTGGACCGTTTGACCCAGGATGGCGAAGGACAGGCCTGGTAGCGATGCACTGGTTGTGCGCTGGTCGGGGCTAAGTCGTGTGACGCTCGAGCTCTGGAACACGCTCAAACTCATACATGAATTTACGGGAATGACAGCCTTGGGGGCGTTTGCCGCTGCGCTGGTGACGGTGATTCAGGGCCGTCGGATGGCTTCAGATCGGGAGCGGAGCGATGGATTTCCTACGCAACCCGTTCTTTCTGCACTGAACCGCTGGCTTGCGGGTCCTTCGTTAGTGCTGATGGGTGCCAGCGGGTTAGGTATGGCTCTTACGAACTCATATCGTCTGAGTCCAGCGTTTATTTTGACCAGTACGATTGCAATGATCTTGGCGACTCTGGTGTGGGTGGGAGTGATGTTGCCGGCTGAGGCGCACTTTCGGCCAGGTCGCCATTGGCAGGATGGATGGACGCGGTGGATCACGGGCTGGTTAATCCTGGCGGCACTTGTACTGTTTTCACTGGCCGTGATGGTGATCCGCCCAGTGTGGTGGGTCGGGGTTAGCGCTTTTTCAGGCGCGTAGGACGCCGATTGCTAACAGGGGCCTGTCCGTACTGCTTTGACTGACTCGACAGGCTGGTTTCGGTTCGGGCTGATGTACTTGGATGTTTCACGCTTACTTTGGCGGTCTGACCCTCCACTTGCGGGGCCACGATATGTTCCGTGCGATGCCGGTGATTAACCCGCCGCCAATTTCAACGCATGGGAAAAGAAAGCTTCCAGCATGATTTCTTAGCACGGACCTCCACCCGACCCGCCACAGCGATTCGGATTAATCATGGATGTGTCGCGCTTAAGTTCGGTCTCCCCTCCACATGCGGCCTGTGTGATGCCGAGGGCTAGCATGAAGGCAATGGCGATCGCGGTGAGAATGCGCGCGGGTATTAAGCGCGGAGACTGAGCTTCTGTAATCACCGGTACACCTCGTTTAGGGAGTTGCCGCTAAGAGCGAGCAGTCTGCTGGTTCGTAGATTTTATCCCGAATAGCTCATTCCAGTGTCACGCAGCGTGGTTGATATACCGTTTCCCATGTCGCCACCGATGACCTCTCCGACGTAAATGACGTGGTCGCCGGGATGACTCTGGTTAACGACCCGGCCAGAAGGGACGAGCTGGAACGTATTTCCACGACCTGCGATGAACTGGTGAGCGGCGTTCCAACGTCTTTCCATGCCGCGCTTCAACTCGTGCAATTCGTCCGCGTGCTCGGTGGCCGCGGGTGCATTGGGCG
>PVBE012536950.1_pt1 | contig 46904 bp, 41 predicted proteins | sample 1631181 | NCBI WGS metagenome assembly PVBE01 (sample SAMN08397723, study PRJNA350692) | Marine metagenome, whole genome shotgun sequencing project. | isolation source: water | place: Pacific Ocean | collected 2012-04
GTACCCCCCCCCCCCCCGACATGCCCCCCGATCCGATCCTCACCAAATTCCTCGGCCTCGGCGCCGAGGCCTCCACGGATTCCCGCACCCTCAACGGCAATGCCTGCAGTGCCGGAGAGATCACCGGTACCGCCAAGGTCGTCCTCTCCCTTGACGAATCCGACAAACTGGAGCCCGGCGACATTATGGTCTGCCCCATGACCATGCCCCCTTGGACCCCCCTCTTCGGAATCGTCGGCGCCGTCGTCGCCGATGCCGGCGGCGTCCTCTCTCATTGCGCCATCGTCGCCCGCGAATACGGCATCCCCTGTGTCGCCGGCACCAGAACTGGCACGCAAGCCATCAAGGACGGGATGACCATCCGGGTCGATGGCACCGCCGGAACCGTTGAGATCATCGGCTAGCCGACTGCCCCAGCCTGGAAGAACCGCGCAACAAGCCCGAAATCTCCTGCCTTCCGCTGTCGATCTCGGCGGTTCCGATCGTCGTACCTCTAGAGAGACAGCAAAACGAGGGAGGGATCCATGAAATACCTGCTCCTCATCTACCGCGACGAATCCGTCGACGAGGGGCCTGATCCGCTACCTCGCTATGTGGAGCTCATCCAAGAAGCGCGGCAACGCGGCGCCTTCATCTCCGCCGAACCACTCCATCCTGTCGCCACCGCCACCTCCGTCCGCGTTCGCCGCGGTCGAACGGAAACCATCGATGGACCCTTCGCGGAGACGAAGGAGCAACTCGGCGGCTTCTACCTTCTCGACTGCACCGACCTTGACGAAGCTATCCGCTACGCCGCCAAAATCCCCGCGGCCGAGATCGGCACCATCGAAGTACGCCCCGTCCAGTTCATCGAAGAGCTCCAGCCGTGAGCGCCCCCAATCTCCATGGCACCCCTCTCAACGCCTCGGTTGTCCAGCCGCGGTTGTCCAGCCTCGATCGCCTCAAAATCAGCCGCAACGAAAGGACGCAATCATGAAGTACATGCTTCTCATCTACGTCGACGAATCCAACGAAGAGACCTCCCCAGAAATCTACGCCCAGTACGGCGCCGTGGTCGAAGATGCCACCAAGGCAGGCGTTTGGGTCGGCGGCGACGAACTCCAGCCCACCTCCACGGCCACGACCGTCCGCGTCCGCAATGGCGCCACCCAGACCACCGACGGACCCTTCGCGGAGACACGTGAAGCGCTGGGCGGCTACTTCATGCTCGACTGCAAAGACCTGGACGAAGCGCTCAGCTACGCGGCGCGCATCCCCGCCGCCGCCATGGGCGGCTCCGTCGAGGTGCGTGCGTTGAACGAGAACTAGCGCGCAACACATACGCTCGCCCTGCACGCACGGAGAACGAGTATCGTGTAGGCCTGGTGATCCGGTGGACTGTCATCCGCCGCTGGCACCGGGCTGGGGGGCGACGTTGACCGTCGACGAATCCCTGGACCAGGCCCCCTGTGGTCGCTCCACGCGCGACGAGATCTCTCGCGTCTTCCGCGAGGAATCCGGCCGCATCGTCGCCTCGCTTATCGCCACCTGTCGTGACTTCAACCTCGCCGAGGACGCGCTGCAGGACGCCTTCGTCGCCGCCCTGGATACCTGGCCTCGGGACGGCATCCCGCGCAATCCTGGCGCCTGGCTCAAGACTGCGGCCCGCCGCAAAGCCATCGATCGACTGCGCCGCAACGCCACTCTTTCCGAAAAGCAGCAACTCCTCACCGCGCAGTTCGAACAGGACCTCGCCCAGTCCCTCATGCAACCGCCCGACGATGTCGACGCCGCCATCCAAACGGATTCGCGGGAAGATGCCATGAACACGGTTCCCGACGAGCGCCTCCGCCTCATCTTCACCTGCTGCCACCCGGCACTGGCCCAGGAAGCCCAACTGGCCCTGACCCTTCGCACCCTCGGCGGGCTCACGACCTCGGAGATCGCCCACGCCTTCCTCGTGCCCGAAGCCACCATGGCCCAGCGCCTGGTCCGCGCCAAACGCAAGATCCGCGACGCGGCCATTCCCTATCGCATCCCTCCCGACCACGAACTCCCCGACCGTCTCCAAGCCGTCCTCGCCGTCCTCTACCTCATCTTCAACGAGGGCTATGCCGCCTCACACGGCGACGCCCTGATCCGCGGCGACCTCTGCGCCGAAGCCATCCGCCTCGCGCGCATCCTCACCCAGCTCATGCCGGATGAGCCCGAGGCCATCGGGCTGCTGGCCCTGCTTCAACTCCAAGACTCTCGGCGCGACACGCAAACCACCCCCCAAGGCGATCTTGTCCTCCTCGAAGACCAGGACCGCTCTCGCTGGGATCGTGCCGCTATCGACAGCGGCATTGCGCTCATCGAGCAAGCTCTCCGACGCGGCCAGCCCGGCCCCTATCAGATTCAAGCCGCCATCGCCGCCCTGCACGCCGAAGCAGCCGATGCCGACCAAACCGACTGGCCCCAGATCGTCGCTCTCGACGAGCGCCTCGAGCGCGAAATCCCCACCCCCGTCGTGCGCCTCAATCGCGCCGTCGCCGTCGCCATGGCCGAAGGGCCCGCCGCCGGACTCGCCCTGATCGACGACCTCGGCCTCGACACCGCCCTCCACTCCTACCACCTCCTCCACGCCGCCCGTGCCGACCTTCTCCGTCGCCTCGGTCGCTACGACGACGCTGCCACCAGCTACCGCCTCGCCCTGGACCTCGTCGGCAACGAGCCCGAAGCACGCTACCTCCGCACCCGACTCGCGCAAGTCATCTCCTAGAGCACAGTCTGCCCCTCCGCCGAATTCGTCTCCCACCGCAAGACGCGCCCCCCACCCGCCGCCCCATCGCCGACCCAGCTCCAGCCGCCTCTCTCCGGCCAGAAACCTGGAACCTACGCCTCACGCGTACCGATGAGGAGTCCGCGACCCGTCACCCCAGTTGGAGGTCGGAAAACCTGAAGTGCCGATCAAAGCGCCCAAGCCGGCATAGGGCGTTCCGCGATATCCGGGGGGGGCCTCTTGGACTAGAGTGGAAGCTGACTGATTCGTCGGCTCTATAACAGTATTGGCGAGGTCAATAACACGGGACTCGCGCGATAGAAACCGGTTGAAGCCGCCCGAACATGACCACCAACGCCGCCGACTCCTCACGCAGCGAAGACTGGCTCGAAACCCAAGACTGGGTCGATTCGCTCCACGACGTGCTGCGCTCGCGTGGATCCGATCGCGTCAGCCGGCTCCTCCACTCGCTACAGATCGACGCCCAGAAGCACGGCGTTCAGCTGCCCGTCACCTCCCGCACCCCCTACATCAACACCATCCCCGTGGATCGCCAGCCCCCGTTCCCCGGGGACCTGGAGCTGGAACGCCGCATCAAGAGCATCATTCGGTGGAACGCCATGGCCATGGTGGTGGAGGCGAATGCCCGTTCGCACGGCATCGGCGGCCACATCTCTACCTACGCCTCCCTCGCCACCCTCCTCGAAGTGGGCTTCAACCACTTCTTCCGCGGCCCCGACGACCCCAATGGCGGCGACCTCATCTACTTCCAAGGCCACTCCGCGCCCGGCATCTATGCCCGTGCCTATCTCGAAGGTCGTCTCACCCCCAACGAACTTCACAACTTCCGGCGCGAATTCGCCGCGGACGGCGGCCTGCCCTCCTACCCGCATCCCTGGCTGCTCGACGACTTCTGGCAGTTCCCCACCGTCTCCATGGGCTTGGGACCGCTGCAAGCGATTTATCAAGCCCGGATGATGCGCTATCTCGAAGATCGCGGGATCAAGAAGCCGGACGACAAGAAGGTCATTTGCTTCCTCGGCGATGGCGAGACGGACGAACCGGAGGCCCTCGGCTCCATCGCGCTCGCCGCACGTGAGCACCTCGACAACCTCATCTTCGTCGTCAACTGCAACCTCCAGCGCCTCGATGGACCGGTCCGTGGCAACGGCCAGATCATCCAAGAGCTCGAAGCGGTCTTCCGGGGTGTCGGCTGGAACGTCATCAAAGTCATCTGGGGCAGCGAGTGGGACGACCTCATCGCCAACGACCACGATGGCCGCCTCGTCCGCCGCGCCGGCGAAGTCGTCGACGGCGAGTACCAGAAGTACACCGTCGCCGGCGGCGCCTACATTCGCGAGCACTTCTGGGGCGTCGACCCCGAACTCCTGAAAATGGTCGAACACCTATCCGACGACGAACTCTGGCGCATGCGTCTCGGCGGCCATGATGTCCAAAAGGTCTACGCCGCCTTCGACGCCGCCTACCAGCACACCGGCGCGCCCACGATCATCCTGGCTCGCACGATCAAGGGCTACGGGCTTGGCGAAGCGGGCGAGGGTCGCAACGTCACGCACCAACAGAAGGAGCTCAACGAGCAGGAGCTGCTCCTCTTCCGCGACCGCTTCGATATCCCCTTGTCCGACGAGGAGGTCAAAGGCGCCCCGCTCTATCGCCCCGCCGAGGACAGCCGCGAGATGGTCTATATGCGGGAACGCCGCCGCCTTCTGGGGGGCTCCGTCCCCCAACGCCGCGTCGCCCCCAGCCAGCTCCGCTCCCCCGACGATGAGATCTTCGATGAATTCCTCGAAGGCACGGGCGATCGAGAAGCCTCGACCACAGTCGCCCTCGTCCGCATGCTCACGAAACTCATGCGTGACCGCGACCTCGGCAAATACATCGTTCCCATCGTCCCGGATGAAGCCCGCACCTTCGGCATGGAGTCCCTCTTTCGCGAGTTCGGCATCTACTCCTCCCACGGCCAGAACTACGAACCCGTCGATTCCGACACCTTGCTCTTCTACAAGGAATCGAAGGACGGCCAGATCCTGGAAGAAGGGATCACGGAGGCCGGATCGATCTCCTCTTTCATCGCCTCCGGGACCTCCGCGATGGCCTATGGCACGGCCACCATCCCCTTCTTCATCTTCTACTCCATGTTTGGGCTGCAGCGTGTCGGCGACCTGGCCTGGGTCGCGGGCGACTCCCGTGCCCGGGGCTTCCTCATCGGCGGCACCGCCGGTCGTACCACCCTGAATGGTGAGGGTCTCCAACACCAAGACGGCCACAGCCACGTCCTCGCCTCCGTCATCCCCAACCTCCGCGCCTACGACCCCGCCTACGCCTACGAGATCGCCGTGATCATCAGCGAAGGCATCCGCCGTATGCACGAGGAAAACATCGACGAGTTCTACTACCTGACCGTCGAAAACGAACCCTACCCGCAGCCCTCCCTCCCCACCCCCGCCAATGGATCGGACATCCGCGAGGGCATCATCAACGGCATCTACTCGCTCCGTGAAGCGCCCGGCGGCAACAAGCCCCAAGCCAAGCTCCTGGGCAGCGGCGCGATCCTCAATGAGGTCCTCCGCGCCCAGGATGTGCTCGCCACCGAGTACGGCGTCCATGCCGAGGTTTGGTCGGTCACTTCCTACACGGAACTCCGACGGCAGGCTCTCGACGTTGAGCGCTGGAACATGCTCCATCCGTTGGACGACCCACAACGTCCCTACGTCACCCAGCAACTTCAGCCGGACGCGGGCGCTGAGTTCCAGGGAGTCGTCGTTGCCGCCAGCGACTATCTGAAGTCCCTCCCGGACTCCATATCCCAATGGCTGCCCGGCCCTCTCACCAGCCTTGGCACCGACGGCTACGGTCGCAGCGCCACCCGCGAGGAGCTCCGCGACTTCTTTGGCGTCGACTACCGCCACGTCGTTCTCGCCACTCTCACCAGCCTCGCCCGGCGCGGTCTGATCGAAGCCGATCTGGCCCAGCGAGCCATGCTCGACCTCAATATCGATTCAGAGAAACCCAATCCCACGCACGTCTGACCTGCTCGTCGTAGAGTGACCTCAGCAACAGTCGCCCACCGCATGACGCGTTCGGACAGGACACGGAACGGACTCCCGATGGCCACGGATTTCGCCCTCCCCGATCTCGGCGAAGACATCGATGAAGCGGACGTGACCAAGGTCTACGTCTCCGAAGGAGACGTCGTCGCCCTCGAACAGCCGATCCTTGAGATCGAGACCGAAAAAGCCACGCTCGACGTCCCCTCGTCCGTCGCGGGCACGGTCCTCACCATCGGCGTCTCCGTCGGCGATACCATCCACCCTGGCCAGACCATCATCTCCGTTCGCGACACGGCGGAAGCCGCACCTCCTCCCGTCAGTACCGCTCCCGATGTCGAAGCAGCGGCGCCTGCGGCGGAAACCCCAGCCGCCCCCCCGCGACCTGCTGAACCCTCTCCCCCCAGTGACGAACCGACTCCCCCGTCCCTCACCATGACCACCCTCGATCCGCGCGGCGCCGGTCCCACGCCGTCAGAGCCTGAGACAGTCCCAGCGAGCGGCGCAGCCCCAGCCCTCCCGCCGGCACCAGAAACCTCACAAGCCCTCGACGAAGGCGGCCCCGCGCCGGTGTTCGCGTCTCCATCCCTCCGCAAGTTCGCCCGTGAGATCGGTGTCAACGTCAGCCGCGTCGAAGGCAGCGGTCCTGGTGGCCGCATCTCTGAAACCGACATCAAGCGCCACGCCCGCGAGGTCAGCGCCCTCCCCACCGCGGGGGCCCGCGCTGTTCCGGACCTCCCCGACTTCTCGCGCTACGGCCCCATCGAGCGCCGCAAGCTCTCCCGCTTCCGACGCACCGTCGCCCGCAACATGGGCACGTCCTGGGATCAGATCCCTCGCGTCAGCCTGCAACACATCGCCGACGTGACGGAGCTCGAAGAATTCCGCCAACTGCAAAAGAAACGCGCCAACGCCAACGGGCTCACGACCACCGCCATCCTCATCAAGATCACTGCCGCGGCTCTTCGCGCACACCCCCATGTCAACGCCAGCCTCGATCTTGAGAACGAGGAACTCATCTTCAAGAACTACATCCACATCGGCGTTGCCGTCGACACCGAGCGGGGGCTCGTCGTCCCCGTCATCCGCGATGCCGACCAGAAGAACATCGTCGAGATCGGGGCCGAACTCAGCGACCTCTCGCAGCGCGCCCGCGACAACAAACTCACCCTGGATGAAATGCGGGGCGCCTCCTTCACCGTGACCAACCTGGGCGGCCTCGGTACGGGCTTTTTCAGCCCCGTGATCAGTTGGCCGGAGGTCGCCATCCTCGCCATCGGCCGTGCCGAGCAAGTCCCCGTCTTCGACGACGGCGAAGTCGTCCCCCGACTCCGGATGCCCCTCACCCTTGCCTTCGACCATCGCGCCTTCGACGGCGCCGACGGCGCACGCTTCATGTCCTGGATGGTCAACGCCATCAACCAGCCGCTGATGCTGGCTCTGGAGGGATAGCGTGCCACCAGATACCCAGCCGTCGGCCTCTAGCGACGCCAGCAGCCGCCTCGTCGTCCTGGGCGCTGGGCCCGGCGGCTACGCCGCGGCCTTCCTCGGCGCCGAACTTGGCCTGGATGTCACCCTCGTTGACGACGCCGAACATCCCGGCGGCGTCTGCCTCTACCGCGGTTGCATCCCCTCCAAGACGCTTCTGCATGTCGCGCAGACCATCCATGAGGCGCGTGCCGCCTCCGCCTGGGGCGTGCGCTTCGCCCCGCCTGAGATCGACATCCCCGCCCTCCGCGCCCACAAGGACAAGATCGTCTCCCGCCTCACCAGCGGCCTCGGCCAAATCGCCAAACAACGCCACATCAACTTCATCCGCGGCCGCGGCCGCTTCACGGGACCCAACTCCCTTCACGTCCGCAGCGACAGCGAGCTGGTCGAATTCGACTTCGACCACGCCATCATCGCCACGGGCTCCCGCCCCGCCATCCCCGGCCCTCTCCGCCTCGATTCGCCGCTCGTCATGGACTCCACCGGCGCGCTCGATCTCGCCGATGTCCCCGAACGCCTCCTCGTCATCGGCGGGGCTACATCGGTCTGGAAATGAGCACCGTCTACGCCGCCCTCGGCTCGCACGTCACCGTCGTCGAAATGCTCGATGGACTCCTCCCCGGCGCCGACCGCGACCTCGTCCGCCCTCTCGCCCGCAAGATGGAGAAGGAACTCAGCGAGATCCTCCTCAACACGCGGGTCGCCGCCATGCGCGAAGTCGAAGTCGACGGGATCCGATCCATCGAAGTCGACCTCCAAGCCAGCGATGACGAGACCGAGACTCGCGGCTTCGACAAGGTCCTCATCGCCGTCGGCCGCCTCCCCAATTCGGCCGACCTCGGCCTCGAACACACCGCTGCGAAGATCGATGAACGTGGCTTCGTCTGCGTCGACCGGCAACTTCGCACGGACGAGCCCAGCATCTTCGCGATCGGCGATGTCGCCGGCGAACCCATGCTCGCGCATAAAGCCACGCGCGAAGGCCGGGTCGCCGTTGAAGCGCTCCTCGGCGAACCCACCGAATTCGACCCCCTCGCCATCCCCGCCGTCGTCTTCACCGATCCCGAAGTCGCCTGGGCAGGCCTCACCGAAGCCGAAGCCAAACGGCAACACATCGATGTCAACATCGTGCGCTTCCCCTGGGGCGCTTCCGGCCGCGCCGTCACCGTGGGCCACACCGAAGGGGTGACCAAGCTCATCGTCGAAGAGAGCACCCAACGCATCCTCGGCGTCGGCATCACCGGCAGCGGGGCCGGCGAACTCATCGCCGAAGGCACCCTCGCCATCGAGATGGGCGCCCGCGCCAGTGACCTCGAACTCACCATTCACGCCCACCCCACACTCTCCGAAACCGTGATGGAAGCCGCCGAATCGCTCTTCGGTCAAGCCACCCACTACATCTCCAAGCCGGTCCGCTCCCGCAGCTAGCGCGGAAACCCGGACCAAACAGCTCCACCACGCCGGTTTGCCGCCACGCCCCGCGCGCGCGACGATATATCGACATGCGACCTGCGCTCAGCCTGAAGACACGCCAACAAATGAAAGTCCCCGTCGGCTCGAGGATTCTCGATTGCACTGATCGCCCCGCGATCATGGGTATCCTCAACGTCGGCACGGACTCCCCTGTCTCCCATTCCGTCGTCCCTGTGGAGCAGGCCGTCGCACGTGCCGGCGACCTGCGCGACTCCGGCGCGGCCATCATCGACGTTGGCGCCCACTCCACCCGCAGCGGCGGCGAAGCACCGACTCCCCAAGAGGAGATCGATCGCCTCTGTCCCACGATTGAAGCTCTTGCCCGCGAAGGACATTTGATCTCCGTCGACACTTGGACCCCAGCCGTCGCCGATGCCGCCGCCCAGGCCGGCGTACACATCCTCAACGACGTCAGCGGCGCCACAGACCCGGCCATGATCCAAGTCGCTGCCGCTCACCAGCTCCCCCTGATCGTCATGCACATGCGCGGTCGCCCCAAGCAACACCGCGAAACGAGTCAGCGCTACGACGACATCGCCTCCGAAGTCCGTGACTACCTGGCCGAGCGGATCCAAACCCTCACACAAGCTGGCGTCCCCGATGTCTGGATCGACCCCGGATTCGAGTTCGCCAAGTCCCTCGGCGACAACCTCCGCATGCTTATCGACCTCCCCAATCTCGTCACCCTCGGTCACCCCGTCGTCATCTCCGCATCGCGCAAGGGCTTCCTCGCGGAGCTCCTCGGGCACGGCGCGCTCCGCTCCAGCCAAACCCAGGCCGCAACTGGCATCCTGGAAGCCACGCTCGCCTTCAACACGCTGGCCGCCTACCTTGGCACCCACGTCCTCCGCGTTCACGACGTCGAGGAGGTCAACCGTATCCTCAATGTCGTGGAGGGGGTTCGCGCCACCGCGCGTTCGATACACTCCCCCTAACCAAAAGGGGCCCGGCGCGACATCGGGCCCACCCATCGAACACAAAACAAGCGATCGGGCCGAAGCCCGCTGGTGGAGAAGACCAATGCCTATTTACGCGTACCAGTGCAAGGACGAGCACACCTTCGACAAGATCCTGACGATCGCCGCCGTGGATACGACCAAGGTCCGTTGCCCTGAATGCAACAAGATCAGCAAGCGCATCATCGCCTCCGCCTTCGACACCAATCCCTCCAAAACCAAGAAACACATCGCCCGCACCCCCCGCCAACGCTTCACCAACTGGTAGCCCTCCGCGCCAGCCCCACGGAAAACAAGCCGACGAACCACCGCCCTCCCACGACAAGGAGATCGCATGGTCAGCCCAGCCGTCATCGACACCACGGACGCCTCCTTTGCCCAGGATGTCCTTGACCGATCCAGCGAGCTTCCCGTCATCGTCGACTTCTGGGCCCCCTGGTGTGGGCCCTGCCGGGTCCTCAGCCCAACCTTGGAGACCCTCGCCTACGAGTTCCAGGGCAAGGTTCAGGTGGCCAAACTCAATACGGACGAGAACCCGCAGACCGCCGGACAGTTCGGCATCTCCGGAATCCCAGCCGTCATCGCCTTCAGCGACGGCAAACCCGTCAACCAGTTCGTGGGGGCCATCCCGGAACCCCAAGTTCGCGAGTTCTTCGAAGGCCTGCGGCCCTCCGAGGTGGACCTCAAGGTTCGCGAAGCCGCCATGCTCGTCGAAAACGGCCAATCCGGCGCCGCACAGCTGCACCTGGAATCAGCGTTTCAAGAACAGCCAGACCACCAAGAGGCCAGCCTGGCACTCGCTTCCATCCTTGCCCAAAACGGGGATGCCAAGCGCGCCCGCGAACTCGTCACCCCCTGGCAGTCCGTCCCCGCGGCGCAGCGCATCCTCAGTCAACTCGCGCTTCAGGACTCCGCTGGAGATCACGACCAAGCCGAACTCGAAGCAGCGCTCGCCGCCGACGACTCCAATGCACGAGCCCACTATGCCCTTGGCTGTTTGCTCGCCGCCAAGGGCGACTGGGAACCGGCTCTCGAACATCTGCTCGCGAGCGTCCGACTCGATCGCACCATCGACGATGACGGCGCCCGCCTGCGCCTCATCGACGCCTTCAATCTTCTCGGCCCTGAGAGTCCGCTCACCCAGAACTACCGCCGCAAGCTCGGCCAGGTACTGTTCTAACCAACCCAGCTCATCGCGCCCGATCCCGCGCGCTTAAACACAAAACCCGCCAATGGGCGGGCTTGTCTCATCTGCGTTCGCGACCGCGCCTATTCCTCCGCGCTGTCCTCGTCTTGACGCCCGTACCAGGCGCCCGTCCGCCACCACTGCAGTCCGCCCGGCTCGTGATAGTCCTCACCCGGCTTCACCCGGCGCGCCAAGGCCCACATCACGACCATCAACATGATCGAGACAAAGATGATTGGCAACACAATCGAGACGGCAAGCTGGCTGTCGCTCACCCCACCGGAGGCGCGCATCAACTCTGGCGTCGCCTCGGTCCCGGCCATCGCCGCCGCGTCGGCGGCAGAACCGGTCAACAACAAGACCGCAAGGCCCAGGGCCACGACCGACGCCAGAAGCGCCAACCGCCGCGCAACCGTCACGGATCCGCTCGCAGACAATGCCGTCGTCACAAACGCCCTCCAAGAGCAATCTCGACCCGTGCAAGTGTGCCCCGATCGAGAGGAAGGATCAACCATTTCGGCCACCGCATCCGAGAGCCGCCCTCGTGGCTCTCCCCGCACCCCCTCCGCCCAATTCCACACCTCGGCCCAGAACTCAGTCGAAAATCGCCGCCACTTCTTCGATCGCCTCCGCCTGGTTCCCCGTGGTCGACACCGCACTCAACGTAATCTCCTCCACCCCCGCCGCCGCCCAAGCCTCCACCTTGTCACGCACCTGCGCCGCAGTGCCAAACAGTCCGATATCGTCCGCCATCTCCTCCGAGATCGCCTCCAACACCGCCCCCATGTCCCCATCCGCGACCGCTGCGCGGGCGGCCTCCACCTCTGATTCGTATCCAGCCTCAACAAAATAGTTCTGGTAGTTCGGCAGCGTCATATACATCCGCAAGCCACGACGCACCGCCGTCACCGCCAGATTTCGATCGTCCGACACCGCGCAGGGGGCGAGATTCCCCACGAGGAAGCCATCTCGCGCTTCCGCCGGAACCGCCTCCAGAGAGGCCCCCATATGCGACAAAACACCCTGCGCCCAGAGAGCGCCCTCACTGATCTCGGCCGCCAGCCCCACCATCCGTTTTCGCAGTGTCGCCAGAATGATCGGGGGCAGCGCCTCGCCTCCCGCCGCCTCCCGCATCCGCTCCACGTAGCTCCGCATGTCGGAAAGCGGCTTGCCCGTTTGCACACCGAGCGCATCATTGGTCAGTGCGTGACTCACACCCAACCCCATCAAGAAGCGTCCCTCGCTCATCTCGTGCATGAACGTTGCCGTCTCCGCCATCGAGGCGGGGTGTCGCGTGTAGATGTTGGCGATTCCGGTCCCCACCTTGAGCTGCGCCGTCTCCATCACGACCGCCAGACTCAGGCTCATCCCGTCGCCGAACGTGGGGCAGTACACATGCGAAAAGCCCCGCTCGTCCAGCCACTTCGCCGTCGCGATCGTCTGCCGCCGCTGACCGGGCCTGGCCCCCAACACAAATCCTGGCTTCGCCATGTCACTCGTACCTCTCCCGGGGCGTCCTCGCCCCATCCTACGGGCATCGTCCCTCGCTCAGCGCTTCAGAGACGCCTTGGCTCTCAAGAGTCGAGCCGATCCTAGCAGCGCGCCTCGTCGCACGTCCCACCTGCGCACCAACCCACCCGCTGCCGACGATCACCACACAGGCCGTCCTGCCCGATCAGGCAGCGCTGCCGCCATGAAGTTCAATCAGGACGGAGATATTGTGAAGCGTGCGATCGCCGCCTCTTGGTCCCGCCATGCGCTTCGCACCGCGATCATCGCCCTCGCCGTTTGGTTCACGTCCTCCGCCTCCCCAGTCGCCCACGCCCAGATCTCCAACCAGCTCAGCATTGCCGGCTTCACTCGCGCCCCCGCGACGGCGAGCGCCGGCACCACGGACGTTCCCATCCTCACCCTCACGCTCACCACGTCCGCCGGAGTCTCCGGGCTCTCCGACCTGACCCTGACCCGACTCGGCGAGGGCGCGGACTCCGACATCACCATGACCGGCGTCCGTCTCTGGCTCGATGCCAACGGCAACGGCATCGTCGACGGCGCCGATCGTCTCGCCGCCAGCGGCAGCCTCGTGGGGGGGCACGCCATCCTCAAAACCGACCTCCGGATCGATTGGTTCGCGCCCGTCCAAGTCATCATCGCCGCCGACATCGCCGGCACGGCCGCCGTCAACGCCACCTTCGGCCTCGCCATCGATGACCGCAGCGATGTCCGCACGAACACCGACTCCGTCATCGCGGGCAGCTTTCCCGTAGCCTCCGAACTCCTCACGATCCAAGCACCCCCCGCTCCCGCTGAAGTCGAATCCCAAGTCGCCGTCACCGGCAATGAAGCGGCCTCGGTCACGAGCCAAGACGGCCAGATCACGGCCACCGTCCCCCCCGGTGCCTCTCCCGTCGATCTCACCGTCTCCCTCGCCAGCACCGATCCTGCCGCCTTCCCTCCTCGACCCGGCACCCCGCTCAGCGACGTCATGATCCTCGAATGGGACAGCGCCCCCAACCCCGAACCGGAGGTCCTGTCCTCTCCCATCCATGTCGAAATCGAGATCGATCGGCTCTTCCCCTCCGGCGTCGACCCTCAAGACATGCAGGTGCTCGCACTCGACGAAGCCGGCAACTGGCGCGCCCTCCCCGCCACCCTCTCGGCCGATGGTCTCAACATCGTCTTCTCCATCTCCGTCGAGACCACGTTCACCATCGTCGGCCTCACCGATGCCGCCTCGGACTTCGTCCCCGCGGGGGGCAGCTCCGTCGAGAGCAGCAACGGCGTCACCGCAACCGTATCCAGCGGAGCGTCCGACGGTCCCGTCTTCATCAGCGTCACCCCCTCCGCCACGCCGGCTCCCAACCTCGGTACCGGCGCGGATGTCGTCGCTCCTCCCATCTTCTTTCACCAGGAGGATCCCGCCACCGGCGAACCCGTCGACCTCGACGAGCCGGTCATCCTCAGCATCCCCCTCCCGGCCCCCAAAACCCTGGAATACCCCAGCTGCGGCATCGTCGCGTACGGCATCCCCGCCGACGGCGGTCCGCCTCAACCGTTGCCCTCCCAGGTCGGCCCTAACGGCCTTGAAATTCTGGTCGATGTCAGCGTGGACATCACCGTGATGCTTGTTTCCGGTCCTGCCGTCGGATCGCTCAGCGCCGCCCCGGGTGAGGAGGTCAGCCTCCAAACCAACGACGGGACACTCCAGATCATCGCCCCACCCACCGATGACGGCATCGTCATCACCGTTGGCCCCGTCACGATCCCGACGGACTCCGCCGAGCAAGTGGGCGGTACCATCGTCACCCCGCCACGACACGTCGCGATGGCCTCGCCCAGCTCAGATCAGCCTTCGGAGACGACCGTCCTCGTCGAGTTCATCACCGACGCTCTGCCACAAGGCATCGACGCCCCTCACCTTCAGGCCTTCGCGATTGAGTCCGCAAGCGTCGATCCCACCGCCAGCGACCAGCCAGCCAGCACCCCACCTGCTGCGCTTCCCACCGTCTACGATGCCGATGCAGGTGTGGTTCGCGTCGCCATCAGCGAAAGCGTCACGATCTTCCTCGCGGCCGATACCGCGCTGCAGGACCTCAACCTCGGCGCTGGCTGGAATCTCGTCACGTACTCCGGCCCCGACGACCTCCCCCTCTCCTTCCTCGACACCGCGCTCGGCGATCGCCTCGCTGCCGCCGATCGCTGGAACGCCGAACAGCGCGCCTGGGAACCACACTTCCCAAATCTCCCCCAGGCCAGCAGTCTTGAAACCCTCCAGAGCGGCGACGCCATCTGGGTCCTCATCACCGAGGGGCCATCCATCCCCTGGATCTTCCCCGATCCACCCCCGCCACCTCGGGGCGTCCTCCTCTACCCCGGCTGGAATCTCGTCTCCTGGTCCGGTCCCACGATCCCCGCGGGAGAACTCGTCGCGCCGCTCCAAGGCCTGCTCCGTTCCGGCTTCCACTGGGACCCCGCCATCGACGGGCTCAGCCTTTTCCTGCCCGCAGTCGGGCCGCCACTCCCCGTCGACGTCCAGACACAAAGCGCACTCTGGCTCCTCATCGAAAGCGACGAACCCGTCCTCTGGGAGCAGCCCGGCATCAGCGCGGCGTAGCCGCCCTGACGCGCACCACTCGCCATTCAGACGAAGCCGCGCCGCCGCGTTTGCCAAACCCGGAGAATCCCGCCATGATCGGGGCAACCCAGCCACCACCGTTCGCGCGGAGGAGCCCATGACTACGATCCTCGACCCCACCGACGAACGCGTCCCCGTTCGTCGCAACCTGGCTGACCGGCCGGAACAACTCAGCGGCACGGTCGCCTTCCTTGACATCTCTAAGCCCCGCGGCAACAAGCTCATCGACCGCTTGGAGCTCCGCCTCAACGAAGAAGCTCCGGGCGTCACCATCAAGCGCTACGCCAAGCCGACCTTCACCAAGCCCGCCCCCACTGACTTGCTGAACGAGATCAAGGAGGACAGCGACTTCGTGATCGAAGCGCTGGCTGATTGAGGCTCCTGCACCACGTGCAGTGTGCACGACACGACCTGGTTCGAAATTCAAGGCATCCCCAGCGTCTTTATCGCCTCCGAAGAGTTCACGGACGCCGCTGAGAAACAATCTGCGATGCTCGGCTTGCCCGACGTCCGGCGCGTCTTCGTTCGCCACCCCGTCCAGGGCCAGACCGACGAAGAGATGCACGCCAAAGCCGATGAGATCTTCGAAGCACTCATCGACACTCTCATGGCCCCCGCCAACTAGCGGAGACCCAAGCGCCAACTCAAGAATCCGCCCGCTCGGGCGGATTCTTCGCGTCCTGGACCCATTCCCCCTACGATCCTCCCATGCCCACCCCCACCGAATCCCGACGCACCACCCGCGACCACCTCGCCTCGCCCCCAACCATCCTGCTCCCTCTCCCCAGCCGCACCCTCACGCTCACAAGCGCTTGGGGGCTCTTCTCCGCCAAATCCATCGACGAAGGCACCGCCCTCCTTCTCAACGAAGTTCAAGCCCTCGACCCACCCACGCGCGCCTTGGATCTCGGCTGCGGCTACGGCGCCATCGGTCTCACCCTCGCCGCCCTCTGGCCCCAAGCCCAAGTCACTTGTGTCGACAAAGACCTCCTCGCCGTCGAGACCACCTGCAGCAACATCGAGCGCAACCAACTCACCAACGCCACCGCCGTCCTCAGCCCCGGCTTCCGTGATCTCCCCTCCGACTCTTACGCCCTCATCTGCTCCAACCTCCCCGCGCAAGTCGGCAACGAAGCCCTCGACGAGCTCCTCCTCGACGCCTATGACCACCTCAGCCCAGGTGGCTCCCTCGTCGTCGTCATCGTCAGCGGCCTCCGTCGCTACGTCAAACGACGCCTCACCGAGCTCTTCGGCAACTACAACAAAGCCAAGCAGGGTCCCCGCCACCTCGTCGCCGAGGCCATCCGCGAAGCCTGACCCCTCTGGGGTTTCCCGCAGCCACAAAGCCCCACGTAGGAAGGGCCTGCCGAGGTTTCAATGCTCGGTCTGCATCGCTTTCACCTCGTCGCACTCGCCCCCACGCCGACGGCACCACACGGGTACACAAGCAAGCCCGGCTTAGCCGGCATTCCATTCGCCCCCGACGAACAATTACCCTATCCATAAGTAAAGGATCACATGGCTACAGCCCCGCAGGCTCGAGACTTCGCCAACGCTGATCGGCGCCCGTCGATGTGGGCGCCCTTCTCCGTGCGCGACTTCCGGCTCCTCTTCATCGGCTTCACTCTCGGCCAAGCCATGATGCCCTTGCAGTTCGTCACCCAGATCTTCTGGGTCCAATCCCACGCCGACCCCTCCATCAGCATCATTCTCATCGGCGTCATCGGCACCATGCGCGGCACCGGCATGCTCAGCTTCGGCCTCTTCGGCGGTGCGCTCGCCGATCGCTTCGATCGACGCAAGCTCCTCATGGCCACCCAGGGCGGCGCGCTCGTTCTCAACCTCGCCATTGCCGCCATCATGTGGCTCACCCCCGGCGACACTCCCGCCCTCGTCGGCTTCTTCATCCTCACCTTCTTCGCCTCCAGCATGTTCGCCGTCGATGGCCCGACCCGGCAGGCCATCGTCCCCGAAATCCTCGGGCCGCGGCTCACACCCGGCGGCATCGCCCTCAACACCGCTGCGATGCAACTGGCCATGCCCATCTCCATCTTCGGCGTCGGTATCCTCGTCTCCGAACTCGGCTTCGCCGCTACCTACGCCCTCAGCGGCCTTGGGCACGTCATCGAAATCGTCACCCTCGGCGCCATGGCCTACCGCTCCGACTTCGTCCGCCAGGGCGCCCACGGCTTCAAGGAAACCATCCGCGACGTCGGAGCCGGCCTGACCTACACCCGACGCCACAGCGCCGTCTTCTGGATCATCATCCTTCTCGTCGTGATGATGGCGCTCGCCTTCCCGCCCACCGCGAACCTCGGCCCCACCTGGGTCACCACCGTGGTCGGCGTCTCCTTCGCCAAATTCGGGTTCATCGCCCTCGGTTGGGGCGGTGGCGCCTTCATCGCCTCCACGCTCCTCACACGCTTCGCCGCCATCGACCGTAAAGGCCTCCTCGTCGCCGGAGGCGCCCTCCTTTTCGTCTTCTCTTTCCTCATCTTCTCCATCGGCACCACGTGGCCCTTCGCCGTAGTCGGCAACATCGGCCTTGGCATGGGCATGGCCACCACGCAGGTCTCCTCCACCGCCCTCATCGCCGCCATGACGCCCAACCACGTCCGCGGTCGGGTCATGAGCTTGCTCATGCTCAATATGGGCGTCGCCCAGGCCGTCACCCTGCCCATTGCCGTCCTCGGCCAGGCGGTCTCCTTGCAAACCATGTTTCCTATCCTCGCCTTCATCGCCATCGGCCTCGTCGGCGCCATCATCATCTTCCGACCCAGCATCTGGCGCGCCCGCGTCTCCACCGCCCTGGTGCAACAAGCTCAGGACGAACCTGAAGCAACGGCTGGAGCCACACCATCATCGGCTCCAACACCCCCCCTCACCGCAGCCGCATCGCCCCTTCAGGCCACGAGCCGCCTCCATCCTGTCCTCCTCGCCGCGGCCCGCGACGCTCCCAACAAGGCCGCCCCCAAGTCCACGCGCACGCTCCGTCCACCTCATCCCGCTCCCGGTGGCGACTGACCGCTGGATCAGGGAATGTCTGAATCCCACTTCCCCAGGCGCAGGGCTCTCGAACACCGCCACTAGCGCGCCAGTCTCCAGAGCAATGGTCGGCTAGACTCCCAGAGTTCGCCTCGATGCTTACCCGCGAGACCCGCGGGCCACCAGAAGGAACCTCGCCATGGACTTCCACTTCACCGACGAAGCCCTCGCCTTCGAAGCCGAAGTCAACGACTTCTTGGCCGAAGAGTGGAGCCCCGAACGTCGGGCCCGCATGGCCACCTCCGCCGACAACCAAGTCCTCAACTACCACGACACGGAGCTCTACCGAGAGGAGCAGGCCTTCCGCGCCAAGCTTGCCAAGCGCGGCTGGCTGACCATGTCCTGGCCCGAGGAGTTCGGCGGAGAATCGCGATCCTTCGAAGACCAGTACCTCTTCCAGGAGGCCTGCAACTACGTCGGCGCTCCCACCGCGACCGTCGCCGTTCAGCAAGTCGGCCCCACTCTTATGCAGTTCGGCACCGACGAGCAGAAAGAGCGCTTCCTTCCCCCCATCGCCCGCGGCGACGTGGAGTTCGCCCTGGGCTACACCGAACCGGATGCCGGGACCGACCTCGCCTCGCTACAACTCCGCAGCGTCCGCGACGGCGACGACTACGTCTTCAACGGCATCAAGCGCTTCACCAGCGCCGCTCATCGCGCCGAATTCATCTGGCTCGCCGCCCGCACCGACCCCGACGCTCCCAAGCATCGCGGCGTCTCCATGTTCCTCGTCCCCACCGACTCCGAAGGGATCACGGTCAAACCCATCTGGACCCTCGCCGGCTATCGCACCAACGAGGTCTACTTCGAAGATGTCCGCATCCCCGCCACCGCCCTCGTCGGTGAAGAGAACCGCGGCTGGTACTACGCCGCCCATGCGCTCGACTTCGAGCGGGTCAGCATCTTCACGGTCTCCGGCGTGCGATCCGTCTACGACTCCCTGCTCCAATGGGCCCAGACCTCCGGGCCCATGGGCCGCCCCGCCGACGACGACGGCGTCCGCGACACTCTCGCCGCCTTCCGCGTCGAACTGGAAGTCCTGCAGATGCTCTCCTTTCGCAACCTCGGCATGATCAAACGCGGCGAGCACCCCAACTACGAGGCCAGCGTCGTCAAGATCTTCAGCACCGAAATGATGCAGCGACTCCAGAACGCCGGCACCAAGATGCTCGGCCTCTATGGGCAGCTCACGCCTGAAGACCCCCAGGCCCCCATCGCCGGCCGCATCGAGCAGGGCTATCGCTCCGCCGTCATGCCCACCTTCGGCGCCGGCTCCAACGAGGTCATGCGCAACATCATCGCCACCCGCGGTTTCGGCCTCCCGCGCCAATAGGGGTTAGGTCGACCGGCTAGCTACTCAAACCCGGAGGCCCTCTGCCGCTCGTCCCGAGCCGGTCGACATACGACCGACGACACTAGAGCGACGGAAACCCCGACGACCGCAGACACGCCAGCGTCTGCCGTGCGCTCCCCTCCCGCACCTCCGCCACCAGCTGGCCCAGGTCCTCCGGCGTGTCGACATCTAGCCGCCAGCGGCCCTCGTCCACCCAATGCACCGCGACCCCAGCCGCCTGCGCCGCCTCTGCGTGTCGCTTCGACGACTCCGGCCCGTAGAGCGGCCCGATCACGTCCGGCGGTCGCAGAAACAACCCATTCGTCCCCTCATCCCGTGAGGGAGCCACCCCCACCACCGGGCCGTCGGGCGCACCGGTCACCAACGCCGACACGTCCTCTGGCGTCACCAGGGGCAAGTCCGCCGGCACCACTAGAATCGCGTCACGCCCGACGCACTCCCCCTGCGCGAACGACAACCCCGCGTTCAGGCCAGTGAGCCCCTCCGGCTGCCGCAAGAACCCAACCCCCAAACGCTCCGCCTCCCGCGCCGCCGCCGCATCGCCAGATACGATCGTGACCGCCTCCACGCAGGGCGACATCCGCAACGTCTCCACCACATCGGCCAACATCGCGCGCACCAACAAGTTTCGCTGCTCCACCGAAAGTAGCGCCGCCAGCCGCTGCTTCCCCGCCGGTAGTCCCCGCACCGGCACGATCGCTTCCACCCCAGTCCCACTCACGCTGAAAGGGCCGCCAGCGTCACCCGTGCCAGCGCCTGCTTCTCATCCGGACCACTCATGATCGTCGGCGTCACCACGCAGCGCATCCCCGTCTCCTCCTCGATCGACGCCGCCAACCCGGCATCCACCGCGTCCACCACGAAGACATCCACCAAGTCCGCGTAGAGTCGCGCCACGCCCAGCGCTGATACCTCGTGCCCCAGGCTCTCCATCATCGCCGCCGCGGGGCCCTTAATCGCCGCGCCACCCACGATCGGGCTGATCGCCGCCACAGGGGCGCTACGCGTCAACAAACAGTCCCGCACGCCGGGTACCGCCAGGATCGGGCCGATCGACACGAAGGGATTGCTCGGCGCGATGATGATCGACCGCGCCCCGTCGATCGCTTCGTGTACCCCCGGCGCGGCCTCGCACGCCTCCGCGCCCTCGAATCGCACACCCTGCACCTCATCCTGCTGCGCCCGTTCCACGAAGTACTCCTGGAACGCCAGCTCACCGTCTTCAACTTCCACCATCGTCCGCATCCGACCGTCCGTCACCGGCGTCACCGTGCAGCCCAACCCGAACGACCGCGCCACGTCCCCCGTCACCGCACTCAGCGGCTCCCCCGCCGCCAGCCGCGAGGTCCGCGCCAGATGCAATCCCAAGTCTTGATCGCCAATCGTGAACCAGTCCGGCCCACCCAGGGCCTTTGCCCGCTCCAACGCTCGGAACGACTCGTCGCGCAATCCCCAGCCCGTCTCCGGATTCACCTGATCCGTCAACGTGTACAACACTGTGTCGATGTCCGGCGCGATGTGCAGCCCACACCACTCCATGTCGTCGCCCACGTTCACCACCACAAACACCTCAGGCTCCGGCATCACTCGGATCAGCCCGTCCAGGAAGCGCGCGGCGCCCACGCCGCCCGCCAGCACCACCACAGGGCCAGCTGCACTGCTCATGCCGCGACTCTACCCCACGGATCGCGTTTGGCGCTGCACCCGGTCATCCGGGTTCTTCTCGCTTGCTCAGCCGCGCAACGTATCCCCCCTCCCCCTCCTCCAACTCCACTTCCAGCCGTTCCCCCTCTTCCGACTCGAACCTCCCCACCAGCGACACACGCTCCTCCACAGCCGTGTCTTCCACGACGTCCAGTCCCCCGACCCACACCTCTTCACCCGGCCCTTCCAATGCCAACTCGCCCTCGTGCCGCCCCCCTTCCGTATCCAAGATCAGATGCAGCGTGCACAGCCACGTCGCTTCGCCAGCGACGAGCTCCATCGTCAGATGGCGCTTGCCATCCAACTGCCTCTCATCCGCGACCGCGTCGCCTCGCAACGTCAGAACATCCGGCAACATCACCCGATCCTACCGGCCGCGCGCCGACTGATCGCCCCTGCTTCCCCACACCCAGACCGCATTGACCCCGACACCGGATTGACCCACGCGCGGATGACCGCTGTCATAGAGACGTGCGCATCGACCTCCATATCCACACCAGCGACTACTCCACCGACTCCAACCTGGCCCCGGACGAGCTCATCACCCTCGCCCGCCAGAGTGGCCTCGACGGCATCGTCCTCACGGAGCACGATCGCATCTGGCCCTGGGAGGAGGTCGCTCTCCTCGCCCGCGCCATGGACTTCATCGTCATTCCCGCCGTCGAGGTCACCACCGACCTCGGCCACGTTCTCGCCTTCGGTCTCCGTGAGCTGGCCCCCGGCGCCACCAGCGCCCGTACCCTGCGCCAGCACTGCGACGACGAAGGCGCCCTGATGTATCTCGCCCACCCCGCCCGCGGCGGCTCCGTCCGCCTCCGTCCCGAAGAATTGATCGACCTCTTCGATGGCGTCGAAGGCATCAACGGCAGCGATGGCGCCTTGCAAAATCAAGCCTCCGCCCGCGCCGGCCGCAACTGCCGCCTCCCCGCCATCGCCGGCTCCGACTCACACGCCCGCCACGAAGTCGGCCTCGCCGCGACGGAGTTCCCCAACGCCGTCCGCAGCCTCGATGAGCTGCTCGACGCCCTCCGCACCGGCGACTACAACGGGATCTCCCTCTAGGCGCCCTCGCTGTCGCCTCGGACTCGCTGTCCACACCCCCCAAAGCTGGCTAAGCTCAGCGAGACTGTCCCGTCGGATACAGGAGCGCCGTGTCTTACACCGCCATCTTCCCCCCCTGTCCCCGCTGCAACGGCAGCGTCGGCGACGGACGTTTCTGCCTCACGTGTGATGTCCTCAATAGCTACCCAGATGCCGGCGCCTTCAAGGCCAGCCGCTGGCGACGCCTCGGCGGCGCCATCCTCGATAGCCTCCTCATGGTCGTCACGTTCTATATCGGGTGGCTGGTCTGGCTCTATTTCACCGCTCCCGACGGGCAGACCCCGGCCAAGAAGCTGCTCAACATGTACATCCTCAAAGACACTGGGGAACCCGTCACTGCTGGCCAAGTCTGGCTGCGCGATGTTTTGGTCGAAACCATCGTCTTCGGCGTGATCAGCGCCTTCGTCGTCGGCGTCGCGACCCTCATCGACGCCGTCTGGATCCTCTTCGATAAGGACCATCAGACCGTCCACGACAAGATGCTCAACACGATCGTGATTCATGCTCCACGAGAGCGCGTCCGCAGCGACAATCCCTACCAAACTGGATTCACCGCGCCCACGGGCTCCAGACCGTCCGCTGCTGGTTCTCCACCACGCGACCCCAGCATGCCACCGCCTCCGGCCACCGGCCCGATCAGCACCGTGGAGTCCCGCGAGGACCGCCTGCGCGAACTCCAGCGTCTCGCCGACCAGGGATTCATCACCGAAGACGAATACGCCGAACGCCGTCGCCGCATCCTCGACGATCTCTAGCGCGCACTATTCGAGCGCCGCCCCTCGCCAAGTCGCCCTCGTTATGCCAGAATCTCCAGACACGACGAGACCCGGACTAATTGGGTCCGGGCCTCGTACGCCGCAGCGTGAGGAATGAGGGTCGGCGGCTCTACCTCACGCGGAATGCGCGAATGGATGGCGCGGCCTCAGGCCGCGCCGTCTCGTTAACTCCTAACTGCACCCGCTCGTCTCGCCGCAGTTGAAACAGCGGTGACACGAACCGTTGCGCACCATGATGTGTCCGCAGTTGTGACAGACCGGCGCATCCAAATCGTTCTGGAACACCCCCACGCCCTGCACGGAGACCGCCTCCCCTGCCGCCGCCGTCGGCACCGGCCCATCCACATCCTGGCCGCCCGCGATCGTCGGATACGTACTCAAGAAGCCCGGGACCGCCGCTGACGCGGCTTCAGACGGCTCCGGTACCTCCGCCGGCCCCTCCACCAGCGGCAGCGGATTCTGCGTCGCCGCGGTATCGGACTTTGCGCCGTCCAGGTACTGCGAGCCCGTCCAGCGGAACACGTAGTCCAGGATTGAGTTCGCGAACGAAATATCGGGGTTGCCCGTCCAGCCGCTCGGCTCGAACCGTGTATGGCTGAACTTCCGCACCAAGGTCTCCAGTGGCACGCCCGATTGCAGCGCCACGCTGGTCAACGCCCCCACGGCGTCCATCAGGCCCGACACCGTCGAACCTTCCTTGGAAATATGTACGAACATCTCGCCCGGTTGACCGTTGTGGTACTCGCCAATGGTCACATAGCCCTCATGCTCGCCAATGCTGAACTTGTGCGTCATCGCGTGACGCGAATCCGGCATCCGGTGCCGCCGATAGGCGGGGGGCCCCGGTGCATCGTCGATGATCGTAGGCAGGTCCGTCGCCGACGTGGCCACGACGCCCAACTCCTCCGCCGCCTCCACCGCATCGGTGACCTTCTTGCCATCCTTGCGTTCGGTCGTCTCCAAGGGCTGAATCCGCTTGGAGTTGTCGCGATAGATCGCCACCGCCTTCACGCCCAGCTGCCAGGCCTGGATGTAGGTCTCCATGATCTCTTCGACCGTCGCCTCTTCCGGCACGTTCACCGTCTTCGAGATCGCCCCCGAGAGGAACGGCTGGGCCGCCCCCATCATCCGCACGTGCCCCATCGGTTCGATGCTGCGCGTCCCGTTCGCCGCCTTGAACGCGCAATCGAATACCGGCAAATGCTCTTCGCGCAGATCCGCCGCCCCTTCGATGGTCCCCATCTCGTCGATGTGGCCCACAATCGCTGCGGTCGCCTTCTCGTCGTACCCCAGACGCGCCAGCGCCGCCGGCACCGTCTGATTGACGATCTTCATGTAGCCACCGCCGGAGAGGTTCTTGTACTTCACCAGCGCGATGTCCGGCTCCACCCCCGTGGTATCGCAGTCCATCATGAATGCGATCGTCCCCGTCGGCGCTAGCACCGTCGCCTGCGCATTGCGATACCCGTGGGCCTCGCCCAGCGCCAGCGCCGCATCCCAGGACTCCCCCGCCGCCGCTAGCAAATCGATCGGCACTGACTCCGCCGCCTCAATCCCATACGCCGCCTCGCGATGCTTGCCGATCACTCGCAGGAACGACTCTCGGTTCGTCTCGAACTCCGAGAACGCCCCCACCCGCTCCGCCATCCGCGAGGACTGCAAGTACGCCTGCCCGGTCATCACCGCCGTGATCGCCCCCGCCATCGCCCGGCCCTCGTCCGAGTCGTACGGCAAACCCCGCGCCATCAGCAGCGCGCCCAGGTTCGTGTAGCCCAGGCCCAACGGGCGGAACTTCTCGCTGTTTTCGCGGATCAGCTCCGACGGATAGGAAGCATTGCTGACGAGAATCTCTTGCGCCGTGATCAGCACGTGACACACGTGCGCGAAGCCCGCCACATCGAACTCGTGCGACTCCAAATCGTAGAACTTCAGCAGGTTCAAGGACGCCAGATTGCACGCCGTGTCATCCAAGAACATGTACTCAGAGCACGGGTTGCTGGCGTGGATCCGGTCCGTCGCCGCGCAGGTGTGCCAATCGTTGATCGTCGTGTCGAACTGCATCCCGGGATCGCCGCACTGATGCGTCGCCGAGGCGATCGCCCGCAGGACCTCGCGCGCCCGCAGTTCCTCCACCGGCTCCCCATCCGTCACCGCGGTTGTCGTATACGTCGCGTCCTGTACCACCGCCTGCATGAAGCCATCGCTGACGCGCACGCTGTGATTCGCGTTCTGGAACGAGACCGAGGAATAGGCCTCGCCGTTCAGCGACCCGTCATACCCCGAATCGATCAGCACCCATGCCTTCCGCTCTTCCTTCGCCTTGCACCAAACGAACTCCAACACGTCCGGATGATCCGCGTTGAGGATGATCATCTTCGCCGCTCGACGGGTTTTCCCGCCGGATTTGATCACATTCGCGAACGCGTCATAGCCCCGCATGAACGACACCGGCCCGGAAGGCACCCCACCCCCGGAGAGACTCTCCAGGCTGGACCGAATGGTCGAAAGATTGCTCCCCGTCCCACTGCCCCACTTGAACAGCATCGCCTCACGGGTCGCCAAATCCATGATCGACTCCATGGTGTCGTCCACGGAGTTGATGAAGCAGGCCGAGCACTGCGGATCGTCCTCCACCCCCACGTTGAACCAGACCGGGCTGTTGAACGCCGCGAACTGGTTCACCAACAGATAGCGCAGCTCTTGCTCGAACGTAATCTGCTCTTCGCTGTCGGCGAAGTACCGTCCCTCACGCCCCCAACGCCCAATCGTGTCCACCACGCGGCTGATCAACGTCTTCACGGACGACTCTCGTTGCGGCGTATCTTGCGCCCCGTAGAAGTACTTCGACACCACAATATTTGTCGCGTTTTGCGACCACGATTTCGGGACCTCCACCCCCTCCTGCTCAAACAGCACCACACCGCCATCCGATGTGATCGCGCTCGACCGCGCCTCCCACTCAATCTCGGCATATGGATTCACGCCGGGTGTGCTGTAACGGCGCGAGACAAAGGCATCCCCGTCCGCCAGCGCTCCTTGATTCCGCATCACTCGGTCCGACGCTCCACTCCGGGTCAGGACGGGGCTGTCGCCCGTCCCCAGGTCTTCCTCCACCTCGACTGCCACGGCCTCATCGGTCAGAGACTCTTCAGCCATCACGGATTCGTCGCTTGTCTGGGTCATGGCCGGGACTCCGCCGCCTATTGAATGCTGCCAATCGAGTGCCTCAATAGAGGCTGTTCGATGACCGGATGTGTATTGGCCTCTATCGAGGCCGATTCTCGATGCTGCATGGTCCGGCGGGCAGTCAAGATCATCGACGAGCGCCCCACGCCTTCGTCGACAGTCCGCTGTCTGTCCCCCGCCGTACCGCTAGAAGTTATGTTCTATCGGCCCATCCGTGATAGTGAGTTATCAATTACCACTGAACGGACGCTTACGATGACACGTGGAGCACACCCTGTCAACAACATATTGTTTCGATCGCTCGAACTACCCCAATATGTTGTGTGCAACCAAGCAATGAGACAGAATCGCTCCCCAATCCACGCTTTCCCCCGCTCAATCTGGAAGCCTTCTCCAAGCCGTGGATAAGTTTGAGGCCCGGCTGAGGCTTCGACGGAGCGGACGCTAGCACATTTGTGCTATTCCCCTCAAGCTGCGTGCCCGCCCCGGCGAACCGGTCCCCCTTAGTTCGCGGGCCGGTACACTCCCAGCCATGTCCATCCGTGCCGACATCCACATCCCCCTCCTCCCCTCCGGCGTCGGGTCCGTCTCCGGGACCGATCCGGCGGAAGCGGTCACCCAGATCCTCGAGCGCTACTGGCGTCTCCCCTTCTGGCCCCAACTCCCCAACCGCGACCCGCTGGAGATGATGATCCCGCAGTTCGGGCTCAGTCTCCCCGGTGCCTCCTGGGACGCCGAGGCACACCTCCTCCAATGGTCCGGCGAAATCTCTGAGCCCGCCCTCAATCATGCTGGCCTCCCCCTCCCCGACCGCGCCGCCGGCCTCCATGAATTCCTCGCCCGCCTCGAAGCCATGCCCGCCGACGACCGCGCCACCATCACCAAAGGCCAACTCCCCGGCCCCCTCACGCTCTCCATGGCCATGCGGGATCCGAACGGCAGGCAACCACACGAAGACCCCGAAACCCTGCTCTGGCTCGCGGCGTTCCTCGGCCGGATGGGGGCCGCCCAAGCCCAAGCCTTCCAGCGCCTCGGCATGAAGGCCTGCATCCTCTTCGACGAACCCGCCCTCGCTTACGTGGACGAACCCTCGCTCCCGATCCCCTGGCGAGACGCCAACAACGCCCTCCGGGCTGCCCTGGAGCCGGTCCAACAGCTGGGCGCCATCGCCGGCCTCCACTGCTGCCAGCCGCCGGATTGGACGCGCGCGCTCCAGTCCCGTCCCAGCATGATCCATTTCGACGCCACCGAAGGCCGCGTTGAAGACGTCGTCGAGCATAAGAGCGCGATTCGCGAACACGTGGCCCGCGGCGGTTACCTGGGTTGGGGGCTCTGGCCCACCGACGGCCCCCAGCCCGAACCCTTCGACTCCAAGGAACGCCAATACTACCTGGCCCGTGCCGCCCGCGACCTCTCCTTCGTCGACGCCAGCGTCGGCCTGATCTTCAAACGCTCCCTGATCAGCGGCGCTTGCGGCACGGCCGGTCTCGCCCCAGAAGACGAAGCCACGATGGCCCAAGACCTCGAAGACCTCTCCATGGGCATCCGACGCCGCTACTGGATCGCCGCCTCCACCGACGTCGACCCCGACCACCCGCTCACCTAATCGCGACCATCCCTCCCAACAAGAAGGCCGCCCCTGGGGGCGGCCTCCTCCATCTCTCCAAACCGGACCTACACCCCCGCTGGGATCGCTGGTGGCGCCAGCGATCCATCGCGCGCGGGCATCAGCACCGCGACATCGCGATCGACCTGGACCCAGATCCCCCGCGAATACGGCAACGCCGTGAGGTTGTTCACGAAGTCCGGCGCTCCGCTGATGAAGCTGGCAAAGCTCCCCGTCGTGGGATCCAGCATGAAGACGGAGACGAGCGCGTCGCCCAGCAGGGCTTGCAAGGCCCCGACCGTGAAGCCGTCCGGCCCCGCCCAACCCACGAGGTTGAACCCCGCGCGCAACGCCAGTTCCCGCTCCTCCACGATCGCCGCCCCCTGGCTCCAGACCACGCCGGCCGGGTCGTCGCTGAGAATGAAGATCGCCTGTCCCGGCGCCAGCTCCGTCAAGGTGTTGAGGAAGGCCGGCACGCCTGGTCGCCAGACGGTGAACTGCTGGAGCACGGCGTCCCAGCCGAAGATCGCCGTGATCTCGCCCTCCATGAACGACACTGCCTCATCGATCCCCAACGGGCCGTCGGCGAGGTCCGAGACCCGCAGGGCCGATACGTTGGGCGCCGCGATCCCGTGGAAGACGTTCCCACTCGTGCCTTGCGGCGCTGTACTCGTCCAGGCCGACGTGTCGCCCGATTCGAACCCGTCCGCGAAGATCAAGTCCGGCACCACCGGCAAGGGCGGCCCCGAGACCGGGTCTAGCGGGTCCGTCTGCGAAATCACCTCATCGCCGTCCCGGATCCCATCATTGTCCGTGTCGGACTTCAGCGGATCGGTGTGCCAGAGGTTGACCTCTTCCTCGTCCGTCAGCCCATCGTCGTCCGAGTCTGGATCGTCGTCCACGATCGGCACCGTCAGCGGATCGAACGTCTTCGCGTTCGAATGCGCCGCGTCGAGAACCGTCAGCGTCGCCGCCACGTCTGCGATCAGCACTCCTGGCTCGACGCGCGCCAGCGTCAGCTGCGCCTCCAGCCCCGAGACACGCACCACGGTGCTCACCTCCACGCCAGGCAGCTCCTCGAAGGCGAACAGGTCCGCTGACAGCGGATCCGCCCACGACGACGCCGTCAGCGTCAGGATCAGCTGCCCCCCATCCACGTTCGTCTCGGCCAGTGGCGCCGGATCCGTCGCCAGCGCCACCGACGCGACCGCGGGCGGCGCGCCGCCTGCCGGAGGTGGCGGCGGTGGTGGCGGCAAGACCGGCGGGCCCCCATCCATGGTCACGTGCAGCTCGTACGTCCCCTCGTTCGACGAGTTGTACCCGCGCACCACGGTGTAGTAGAACCCCGCGTCCAACACCCCCGCGTCGATCCGGGACTCATAACCCACGTCGTCATCGTTTGCGGTGCATAAAACGCCATTGCTGTTATACAACTCCAACGTGGAGTCGCCCAGAGTATCCAGCACCGTCCGCACGACCACCTCCCCAACCCCATCCGTCTCGAAGCGGAAGGCATCCGCTTCGCCCAACGGCGAAATCTCGCCCGCCGTCACTGTTCTCCCCACCGCCAGCGGTCGCGCGATCACCAGCTCATACGTTCCTATATCGCCCCCTTCCCCCCAGACCGCTACTAGGAATGTGCCTGTCCACGGCGGCACGAAGAGAATCTCGGATCCGTTCTCAAAACTCGTATCATCGTTTGACAACACCGGGAGCCCACCGCCGCTATCCCAGATCTCCATCGCCGAGTCGCCCAGAGTGTCCAAGATCGTGTAGAGGTGCAGCGCCTCGCCCGCCGTCGCGCTGAACTGGAATACGTCATTGTCGTAGGAGATTTCCACATCCCCAGGGGTGTTGCTGGGCACCCCCACCACGGTTGCCCCCTCCTCCACGTCGCTATGGTCGTCCGGCGTCACCTCGATCGTAACCGTCGCCTGGCTCGTCTTCGCGTCCCCCGGCTCGTTATCGCTCAGCACGTAGTCGAACGTCACTGTGTGCACCGTCTGGTTCACGCCCTCGTGGATGTACGTGAAGGACCCGTCCCCATCCAGGGTGAAGCCCCGCACGTGACCCGCCGGAGGATTGCCCAGCAGCGTCACCGTCCCCGCGTCCACCCCGGCCCCGTTCTCCAGATCCATGTCCGCGCCCGCGCCATTATTTCCCAGCACGTTCCCCGTCAGCGTCTCGCCGGCATCCATCGTGAACGTATCGTTCATCGCCACCGGGGCGTCGTTCACGGCGTTCACCGTCACATGGAAGCTGGCCAAGCGGAAATTATCATCGGCATCCGTCACGCGCAGCGTGATCGTCGCGGTGCCTGATTCTTCCGGCGCCGGCGTCACCGTCACGGTACCGTCGCCATTGGGCTCCAGAGCGCTGAACACGATGTTGCCCACGGGCACCAGCATCGGATCGCTGGTCGTGGCGCTCACGACCAAGTCCCCGGGAGCATCCTCCGCGTCCGCCACGCGGAACGCAATTGGGAGAAATGCACCACTGTCTTCATTGATCGGCACTGGCTCCGCCGGGGCCAGATCGAATGTCGGCGCTGCCCCAGTCGGCGGCGCCAGCCCCAGGCTCCAGTTGGTCAACTCGCCCGCAGGTGCATAGTTATTGATCCGCAACGTCCAAACACCGTTCGGATCCTCACCGTTCAACGCCGCCAGCGGTGTGCGCGGCGCATACACCCGCGCCCCCGTCAGCGTCACGGAAGTGGGAGTGGCCACATCATCCCAATACACATTGGCATGTGCGTTCGTGCCTCTGCCGTGATTCCAGTCTTCGAGTTGCACGGTCGTCCCGCCTGGGGAGATCAGGTAGATGTCCATGAACGAAAAGAATGAGTGCGGGATGTCCGTGTACAGCAAGACTCTCTGAATCAGGTTTGTCACACCCGAGACCTCGAGCGTGGACTCAAAATCGACGTGGCTGTCCTGATCAATCACGATCGGAACTTCGGTCGACTCAAACGCTTTCGCCACGATGATCGAAAAGGTCTGCGGCATCGACGTATCCGAGCCCCCGTTCGGCGTCCCCCCGTTGTCGGTCACCACTACATCAGACGTGCTCATCCCCACCGTGTCCGTCGCCGGCGTGTAGGTCAGCGTCCCCGCAGCATCCAGCGCTGGCCCTTGCCCCAACTCAAACAACCCCAGGTCCGATACATTCGAGACGGCGTACACGAACGTCTGCAGTGCCTCGTCCTGGCCCCCACCCGGTACCGCCGCCGCCCAGTCCATCCAGGCCTGCGGCCCGGCGTTCTCGAAGACCATCACCACCCCCGTTGCCCCCACGCTCGGCGCGTCATTCACTGCGTCTACGGTCACGTCGAAGCTGGTGGTCGGCCCCAGATTGCCATCGGAGTCCGGCTGCAAACGCAATGTAATGGTCGCCGTCCCGACAGCGTCCATCGCCGGCGTCACCGTCACGGTGCCATCGCCCGCGGGGTCCAAGCTCGAGATCACGATATTGCCCGTGGGCACCAGCGCCGGATCGCTGGATGTGGCGGTCACGCTCAAGTCCTCATCGGGTTCGTTCAGGTCCGCCACGCTGAAGTCCACCGGAGCGGAGACGCCGTCTTCATTGATCGCCGCGGGGTCCACTGGAACTTGATCGAACGTCGGCGGATCCCCCACGGGCAGGGTGGGTGCGATCCCAATGATCCACCCCTCTAAAGTCCCCGCGTAGCTAAGGGTGTGGATCACCAACGTCCAGGTTCCGTTGGGGTCCTCACCTCGAAGCTTCGAAAGACCGCCCGCCTCGTCTTGCGGGCGCAACGGCGTCTCTGGCACAAGCCGAGAGAAGAACGTCGACCAATCACCTAACCAGTTCCTCGCACCCTGGTCCCAAAAGGTGCCGAAAAAGGCGTCGGCATGCCCCCCCGCACCGTTTGCCAAGAAGACCCGCGTTCCCTCCGGAGAAATCAGGGTGACCGCCAGTGAGCTGGGCTGGCTGTGGCGAATGCCCGTTTCCAATGAGACCCGCGCAATCGCGGTCGTTAGCCCGGAGACCTCGATAGTTGCGTCCAGCCGGCCGGCAGCGGGAATCGCCTCCGTGGCCGCAGAGACGAAGGGCTCCTCTACCGCCACCTCAAACGATCGCGGCGCGGAGTCCGTCCCACCGCTGTCCCTCACCACCAGATTAAAGAGGCTCGTCCCCACCGCCCCGGGAGCCGGCGTGTAGGTCAGCGTGCCGTCCGCAGCCACCGCCGGGTCCGCCGCGAACAGCATCAGGTTCGTGATTTCGGAGACCGTGTAGCTGTAGGGCGCTCCCGCGCCTCCACCCGCATCCGGCTCCGCCCAGTCCACCACCGTCTGCAGCCCCGCGTCCACGTACACCGCCACCACGCCCACCGCGCCAATGCTGGGTGTCCCGCCCGCGCCAATCCCGTCCCAGCGCGCCAGCCAGCCCGACGTCATCACCAACAGCAACAACGCCGTCGCCCCCAGCAACCGTCCACCCCAGCCCCAACGTCGTGCACGCAGCATGCGCGGCCTCGCCTTGGAGGTCGCCCGGTCTCAGTCCGCCCTGAGGTTATGTGATCACATCCACCGGCACATCACGCGTTCTCACCATCACCTCCCAGGAAAGTAGGCATACGTTCGGCCTCGCCTTGCCGGTCGCGCTTGAACGCCCACATCGACGCCCCAAGCATCTACCCTTCGTGGGGATCCGGATTCGCCAAGATCTGCTCCGCCCGCCCGCGCCGATACGCCGCCACCGACGCGCGCACCGCCGCGTCCTCCACCGCCAGAATCTGAGCCGCGTAGAGCGCCGCGTTCGTCGCGCCCGGCTTGCCGATCGACACCGTCCCCACCGGGATCCCCGGCGGCATCTGCACCATCGACAACAAGGCATCCAACCCTTTCAGCGCCCAGCCCTCCATCGGCACGCCCACCACGGGCAGCAACGTCTGCGCCGCCACCACGCCCGGCAGTGCCGCCGCGCCACCCGCCGCCGCGATCAGCACCTTCATCCCCCGGCCTGCGGCCTGCGAGGCCCAGGCCGCCGTCTCCTCCGGCACGCGGTGCGCGGACAAGACTCGCGCCTCATACGGGATTCCCAGCTGCTCCAGCGTCGTCGCCGCCGCCTCCATCACGGGCCAGTCGGACTGCGATCCCATCACGATCCCCACCAGCGGATTCGCCGCGTTCGCCATCGTGCACACTCCGTCCTTCCCCACAGTGTGCCTCACCGCAGGCCCTCGCCACACCCACCTCAACCCACAACCCGCTCCCCCCCCGACACCGGCTAGACTCCCTCTGCCTCCACGCGAATCGCCCCTTCCCCAGCTCAAGGAGCTTCTCATGTCCGACGACCAGCCCCTCCTCTCCGAACGCCGCGGTGAAAAAAACGGCATCCTCTGGCTCACCCTCAACCGGCCCGAGAAACTCAACGCCCTCACCTTCCCCCTGCTCCGCCAGCTCCATCAGATCTGCATCGACGCCCGCAACGACCGCAGCCTCCGTTGTGTGGTCATCACCGGCGCCGGCCGCGGCTTCTGCGCCGGCATGGATCACGGCGGCGCCTCCGGTGCCGAACGCGAAGCGCCCGCCACCGACAACGGCATCGACATCGAAGGCGAGCGCCTCAACTTCCGCGTCGAAACCGAGGCCTTCATCGCCCTCAAGCGCCTCGACGTCCCGGTCATCGTTTCCATCAACGGCCCCTGCGTCGGCGCCGGCTTCGACCTCGCCTGCCACGCCGACCTCGCCGTGGGCAGCACCGCCGCGCGCTTCCAAGTCGCCTACGTCAAACGTGGCCTCTACCCGGACCTCGGTGGCTTCTGGTCGATCCCCAAGATCATCGGCTGGCGCAAAGGGCTGGAAATGATGATGACCGGCCGTTTCTTGAGCGCCGAGGAAGCCAACGACTCCGGCATGTTCAACTACCTCGTGGAGCCCGAGCAGCTCGAGGCCAAAACGATGGAGCTCGCCCTCGAATGCGAAGCGGGGCCGCCGATCGGCCAGAAGGTCGCCAAGATGCTGGCCTACAAGACCAGCAGCATGCCGTTCGAGGACGCCATCCACTGGTCGGAGATGGCCCTCCCGTTGGTCACGCTCTCCCAGGATCGCGTCGAAGGCGTCAAGTCATTCGTCGAGAAGCGGGAACCGGACTTCACTGGCTACTAGGACTGATCGACCGATCGCCGACCCTAGAACCCAATCACCGACCGATAGCGCACGCCGTTTGCGCGCAAGCGGTCGTGCGCGGCGTTCACGTCGTCCAGCGCCACGACCTCCGTGATCGGTCGGATGTTGTGCGCCACCGCCAGATCCAGCAGATCGCGCAAATCCTGGCGCGAGCCGAAGAAGCTCGACACCACCCGCATCTGCAACCCCATCATCAGCGCCGTCGGAATCGGCAGCAGATCCCCTACGGACGGGGTTGTCATCACGACCGTGCTTTGCGGTCGCATCCCCATCATCACCTGCTGCAGCGGCTCCGCCGCGTCGGCCGTGTTCAGCACCACGTGCACGCCTCCCAGCGCCTGCAGCGCGGCCGCCGCTTCCGGTCCGCCCGTCACCTCGATCGCCCCCAGCTCCCGCGCCACCTCAGCCTTGTCGGCGCTGCCCGTCACCGCAATCACGTCCGCCCCCATCGCCTTCGCGATCGGGATCGCCAGATGCCCCAAGCCGCCGATGCCAAGCACCGCGACCCGCTGCCCAGGCCCCAGGTTCGCGGTCTTCAGACCGGAATAGACCGTCAAGCCCGCGCAAATCAGGGGCGCCACCTCCACCGGCGACATGCCCTCGGGCAACGGCAACAGGTGATCTGCGCGCGTACGCACGAACTCCGCGTAGCCACCATTAATCCCAATCCCCGCGAAGTTCGGCAGCCCCGTTGGGCAGGCCTCTTCTTCGCCCGCCAGGCAGAACTCACAGGTTCCACAACTGAACATCGGGTGCACCGCGACCGCGTCGCCCACGGCCACCGCCGACACACCCTCCCCGACCGATTCCACGACGCCCACAATCTCGTGGCCTGGGATCAACGGCAGGCGCTCCGGGTCCGCGCCCAACCCGCCCTCGATGATCTTCATGTCCGTCGCGCAGATCCCGGAGGCCGTCACCCGGACCAGCGCATCCCCCGCCCCGATCTCTGGCAGCGGTTGTTCCCCCACCACCAGCGGCGCCCCATACGTTTCGGCTGCGGCAGCTCGCATCGTGATTCCCCCTTGAGTCCAGGCCTGGCCGACACCTGAGCCGGCAAGGCCCGCAGCATATCGATCGTCCCCTCTTTGTTCAGCCATTCCCCTTCGACACGCCCACATCCACCCCCCCTCCCTTGCCAGAATGAGCCCGACCCGCTCTCCTACCCGAATCACTTCAACCTGCGAAACCATTGCGCGACAGGAGCACCCCATGGCGACCATCTCCCACCGCCTGATCGACACCAACGGCATCCGGCTCCACATCGCTGAGGCCGGACCCAGCGACGGTCCCTGCGTCATCATGTGCCACGGCTTCCCTGAGTCCTGATACTCCTGGCGCCATCAACTCACCGCCCTCGCCGACGCGGGCTACCACGCCGTCGCTCCCGACATGCGCGGCTTCGGCCGCTCCTCCCGTCCCCTCGACCGCAACGAGTACACGCAGCCCAAACTCGTCGGCGACATGGTCGGTCTGCTGGACGCGCTGCCCCACGACACCGCGGTCATCGCCGGTCATGACTGGGGCGCACCCGTCGCCTGGAACGCCGCCCTCATGCGGCCGGATCTCTTCCCCGCCGTCATCGGCCTCAGCGTCCCCTACTACGGCGCCCGCACCACCTTCGTCCAGGACCACACCATCCTGCCCAGCCAGGCCATGGAGAATGAAACCGGCGCCGGCTTCCACTACCAGCTCTACTTCAACGAGGTCGGTCGTGCCGAAGCCGACCTCGAACGCGATGTCCGCGCCTGGCTGGGGGGCTTCTTCTTCACCGCCTCCGGCGACGCTCCACCGGACGAGGTCACCCTGCACCTGCTCAAGCGTGGTGATCGCCTCGAAGATGCCTTCGCCTGGCCCAAGCAACTCCCCGCCTGGCTCACGGAAGAAGACCTCGACTTCTACGCCGGGGAATTCGAACGCACCGGCTTCGCCAGCGCCCTCAACTACTACCGCGCCGCGGACCCCACCTGGGAACAGATGGCCCCGTATCGCGGCGCGAAGATCACCGTCCCAGCCTGCTTCATCGCCGGCGACGCCGACCTCGTCATCCTCGCCAATCCCGAGATCTACGCCGGGATGCCCAGCGAAGTCCCGGACCTGCGCACCAACCTCCTCCTCCCCGGCTGCGGCCATTGGACCCAGCAGGAACGCCCCAGCGAAACCAACGAAGCCATGCTGGCGTTCCTCGCAGACGTCACCCGCTAGCGCTCAACCTTTCAGCTCAGGAGGCTTCCAATGGCCGACATCACCCATCGCTTCGTCCGCATCAACGGCATCAAAATGCACATCGCCGAAGCCGGTCCGGCCGACGGTCCCTGCCTCATCATGTGTCACGGCTTCCCCGAATCCTGGTATTCCTGGCGACACCAACTCCACGCTCTCGGCGACGCGGGCTACCACGCCATCGCTCCCGACATGCGCGGCTACGGCACCACCTCCCGCCCCCAGCGCGTCAACGCCTACACCCAACCCCGACACGTGGGCGACATTGTCGGCCTCGTCAACCAGCTCCCTCACGAGACCGCCGTCATTGCCGGCCACGACTGGGGCGCGCCCGTCGCCTGGAACTGCGCCCTCATGCGGCCGGACCTCTTCCGGGCCGTCGTCGCCCTCAGCGTCCCCTACCTCGGACGCCGCCCCCCCTTCGCCGACGATCACGAGATGAAACCCACCGATGCCATGAAGAAGATGTCGGGCGACAACTTCCACTACCAACTCCACTTCAACAACGTCGGCGTCGCCGAGGCGGAACTCGAACGCGACACCCGCCACTGGCTCGCCGGGTTCTTCTACACGGCTTCCGGCGACGCGCCAGCGGACCAAGTCACCATCGGCCAGCTCAAAAAGGGCGACCTCTTCCAAGACGGCTTCGCTTGGCCGGACACGCTCCCCGATTGGGTCAGCGAAACCGACCTCGACTACTACGCCAGCGAATTCGAGCGCACCGGCTTCCGCGGAGGCCTGAGCTGGTACCGCGCTATCGATCCCTCCTGGCGTGAGATGGCCCCTTATGCCGGCGCCAAAATCAACGTCCCCGCTTGCTTCGTCGCCGGCGACCGCGATGGCGTCATCGCCAACCGCAAGATCTACGAAGAGACGCCCAACGACGTCCCTGATCTGCGCATCAGCCGCCTCCTCCCAGGCTGCGGCCACTGGACCCAGCAAGAACGCCCCACCGAAGTCAACGACGCCATGCTCGCCTTCCTCAGAGACATCAGCGCTTAGCCAGCCAACGAGCGTCGCGGCCGGTGGCTGGCCGAACATGCCCTACTGCAAATCGAACTCGAACCCGTCCTCAGAGATGAAGAACACCACATCCCCCTCCCCCACCATCACGTCGGGCTTGAGAGCGTCCGGCAGATCCATTGCGAACCCGTCCCAGGACCCGCTCTGGTTGTTCCACCGCCACACGGATCGCACCGTTCCACCCGCGTCGCCCACCAACGACCCGAGATCCCGATTCTCACCCGTGTACGAGAACGCGCCGCCCCCGGGCGGGACTTGCACCCGAGCCGGCCCTCCGCTGAACGGATCACACGCATCGCCTACGCGGTTCCGATCCCGGTCCCGCTGCCCCACGTTGCTCACAAGCGCGCAGTTGTCCAAGTCGTTCGACACCTCATCACAATCCGCGTCGCCCACGCACACCGTGACTGAGATCTACCGCTCGGACGCTGTGCAGTTGTTCTGCTCATTCGGCTCCGGCGCCCGATCCGAGGCATCCGCGCAGGCGATCACGTAATACTCCCCGCCTGGCGTCTGATCCGGGATGATCACGACCGCCCCTCCCTTCGCCTCACCCGGCGATAGCACCGTCCGCGGTCCCGACGGCGACGCCTTTTGCTCCTGCGCCGACGTCAGGGGCCGCGGGATCGGGATCGGATCCGGAATCGGCAGCGGGAACGGTGGCACCCACCGTACGTTCTCCAGCAGGATCGCGTCATCGCTGATGAACCGATCGCCGTCCAGCCAGTGGCGCACGTTGGTCGCTGGCGCACGCGCCCCAATCAGAATCACCGCATCAGCCACGATGAACCCCGTCCCCGCCGACCCGAACGGCGGAGGCGACAGAATGTCCAAGATGCTCAGATCGCCGATCTCGAACGTGAACTTCCGCGTGATCTCCACCGTGTCCGTCGACGCCAGACAGTTGTTCGTCTGCGTGATCTCCGCCGCCACCGCCAGATCATCCGCGCACGCGATCACGTAGTACGTCCCGCTCGCCACGCCGCTCCCTATCGTCTCCCCCGTGATGATGTTGTCGTCGTCACCTGCCGCCAGCGCGGGCACCGAATCCACGTCCGTCAGCAGGAAGTCACCTGCATCCTGCACCTCGTCCGTCGACAAATAGAACCGCGTCGTCGATGCATCCGCCGTTCCCGACCCGATGTTCCACGTCACCCCGCCATACAGTAGGAAGTCGCCCGTCTCCAACGTGAACGGGAACACCCCCACCGAATCGATCAGCAAGTCTGCGCAGCCGTCCCGCTCCCGCCCAAACCACACTGATCGATGCTCTGAGTCGTCCTCATCCCCACCCCCACGCAGCGCATACACCGTCGCCAGCCACGTGTTCCGGCAATTGTCGTAGTAGTGCGTCCGCCCGTAGTCCCCCCACTCATCGTCATTCGGCGCGTCATCGCTGAAGCGGATCGAGTGCACCTCCCATGGGGCCGGATCCCCCGAAACATCGTCCCAAATGAACGCGTACGCCTTCGGGTTGTGCCCGCCACCCATCTTGTAGACTGTCCCTGCCACGTCCCCATTCGCGTTCACGCCTACGGAGGGATACACCCAGGCGTTCTCGGCATTCCAGATGTACGGTTCGCTGATCAACGACCGATCGGACGTCGCGAAGATCGCCACCCGCACATGCGGGAACTCGTAGCCACCACCTGCCGCCGCCGTCCACATGAAGCCAATCTGCCCGTTCGAGGTCCAGGCACCCACGATCCGCGAATCAAATCGCTGGCACGGGTCATTCCCATCCGGCGCCGTGCACACGGCCTCACCCCGCCCGGACGACGGGAACGAATCGATCGTCTTCGTGTTGTAGTTCACGTCCGTCGAACTGTCGGCCACCCGGAAGATCCGGATCTTCTTGTTCAGACTCCCATGCTGCGATCCCCAGTACATCGTCGATCCGGCACCCAGCGTCAGCGCGAACGACTGATGATCGTCGTCCGTCATCGACTCCGTCGTCACCGGGTTGCAGCCCGCGAAATCATCTAATTCCATCCGCCACAGCACCGCTCCCAGCGCAGCTCCACTCGCGATGTTGTACACGTTCGACGAGACATACAGCCACTCGTTGGAGTAGACCATCTCATTGAAATCTAGCTCCACCCCGTTCGCGAAGCCGAAGTCTTGCGCGCTAAAGTCGTACAGGCAGAACGTCGGATTCGCCTGATCGAGATCGCCCTTCCCCTCCGCCACCGCGATGCTATTCGTATCTGGCCGGTACTGCAGCAGCCAGAAGATCAAGCTGTGCGTCCCATCCGCCTTCGACAGCACCACTTGATCGCAGCAGAATCCTCCATTCACGCTCGGCCACGCCGCCGTGTCCACCGTGGGATCCAGATACGACCAAGTCAGCCCGTCGTCGTTCGAGACTGCGGTGTACCAGTCCCCGTCTGCAAGATCACATTCCGATCGTTGTGCGCTGAAGGCTCCCCCACATCGCTCGTGTCCCCGCCACCATGGATCACGACCTGATTGCGGAACAACGTGAAATCCGTCGACGCCGCCACCCGCAATTCCTCCCGCGTCAGCGGCCCGATCGGGTCCAGCGCCCCCAAGCTCGCCGGGTCAACCAGCGACAGATCCGGCAGCGGATCCGCGTGCGGTCGCTCCCCGATCGGGTTCTCGCCCACCGGATCGAAGTCCTGCCCCGTCACTGTCGGCGCCACCTTCGGCGGCTGGATCGGATCTGTCTGTACCGGCGTCAGCGGCGGATTCTGCCGCTGGCGGTCCCGGATCGCCTTCTGCTCCTCGCTGGGTACTGGCGGCGTGGGCAGCCGCTCCAGCCGTCCTGGTTTCCCCACGGAATCCATCATCGGGACCAGCCGGATCACGCCATCGTCGGGATCCGGAGCCGGATCAGTCGTCCCCTGCTGCGCACCGGCGGGGGACACCTTCCCCGCCAAAAACAACATCCCGATTGCGATGAACACGATCCAGAACCGCGCTGCCATGAGCTCGTCTCCGCTTCTCGTCAATCAGCCAGATCAGACGAACACGTGAGGCCCACACCACGGCTGTTCTCATCATCTGCGCGCACCTCACGGTCGCGCCCAGCGGCGGGCCGGGGATTAGTCCGCTCACACAATTCCGTACAGGGTGGCGAACCCCATCCGCTCCCCTATGTCACCAACACGGTCAATACAGGCGCGCACCGGGCGTTCAGTTCGCGCTACGCCACCTCGCGGTAAACACCCCGGAGAAACGCGTCGCGGCAGCGCCCAAGAACCTCAGCACCACATCCCAGACAACCCGTACCCTACCCGCATGACGACCTTCACCGCCGCCGACATCCCGCGCGTCCGCGACGCCTGCCTCCAAGCTCTCCACGACTACAACCTCCCCGGCCTCGCCATTGCGGTGGTCGAAGGAGAACACCTCCTCTACGGGGAAGGTTTCGGCCTCGCCGACATCAAGGGCCGCCGCGAGATGTCGATCTCTCACCGACAGCGCATCGGCTCCATCACCAAGACCATGACCGCCCTCTGCATCATGGCCAACGTCGACGCCGGACAGCTCCGCCTCGACTCACCGATCAGCGAACTCCTCCCCGACCTCACCTTCACCGGCGCGGGGAACGCTGGCGACCTCACAATCCAGCACCTCCTCACTCACACCGGCGGCATCGGCGAAGCCCCTACCCGCGAACACCTCCACGATCCGGAGACTGCACTCTGGACCGACTCACCGGAACTGCTCGATGCCCCCCAGCGCTACCCCGACGGGATCGAGATTGAAGTTGACCCCGGCAGCAAGTGGTCCTACGCCAATCACGGCTTCGGCCTTCTCGGCGACATCCTCACCCAGATCGAAGAGAAGCCGCTCGCGGACATCTTCCGCGACCGTATCTTCCGCCCCCTCGAAATGCGCGACTCGGATATCCGCGACAAGCCCCACTACAACCTCACCCCTGGCTATCACCGCCCGCTTACTCCTGAGGACCGCCAGAACCGCGGCAACTCCCACCTCTGGGCCCTCGACACTCCCCCCGAGGACGACCAGCACATCCGCGGTGGCCACATCTTTCTTCCGATCCCCGCCGCCGGCGCGGTTCAATCCAGCGCCCGCGATATGGCCCGCTACATGGGCGCCCTCCTCCAACGAGGCGCCGACATTGTCGACCCCGCGACCTTCGACGAAATGGTCAAACCCCACTGGCGCCCCCACCCCCGCCTCATGGGCGTCGGCCTCTCCTTCATGCTGGAGACCCGCGCCGGACATGAGAGCATCGGCCACGGTGGCAACATCGCCGGTGGCTGGAACACCGAGCTCGCCGTCTTCCCCCAACACAACCTCGGCTGCATCCTCAACTTCAACCTCGACGACCCCAACACCACCCCAGTCCGCGCCCAGATCATGCACGCCGTGCTCGATTCCAGCCCCGAGCCGGTCCCGAGCATCCCCCTCGACTCCGCGATCGTCGACACGGCGCCGGGGCTCTACGAAAGCATCCCGGGCGACCTCACCAACGTCCGCGTCCGCTGGGGCACCGGCCGCATCCAAATCGAACAGCATGGTGACGAACTCATCCTCCGTTCCCGACGCGGCGCCTACGCTCCCGGCCTCCACCCAAACGGTGTCCCAATTCGCCCCGTCGATGCCTCAGATCTGAATCTTTTTCGCCTCATGGATGATAGCCCCGAGCCGGCCCACATCGCGTTCGTCCGCGATACCTCTGGCCGCGTCGAGGGGCTCCTCATGGATCGCGCCGTCCGTATGGATCGCGCCGACGGCACCTAGACCGGCCGGGCTAGAGGCGCAGCGAATTCGCCTCAACACTGAACAACCCTCTTGAACAGCTCACAACGGTCGACACTAACCACGGTGCGGTGGGGAGAACGCGCCACCCAGCCTGCCTCTCCCCGTCAATCACTCAGGAGCACCCATGCCAAAACTCTTCCGCTGGAAGGGGCTCGCCCTCTTCCCCATCGCGCTCGTCATGATCATCGCCGCCTGCGGCGGCGACTCCGAAGAACAACAAATCCGCGACGCCTTCGCCGAGCTCGGTGTCAGCGTCTCCGACGGCCTCCCCGAAGGCTTCCCCGCCGAACTCGACATCCCCAACGCGGATCTGCAACTCGGCGCCTCTGAAGAGGTCGACGGCATCACTTCGCTCAGCGCCACGTGGCTCTCCGATCAGAGCGAAGAGGAGCTCAGCGCTTACCTCGAGAAGGCCTTCACGGACCTTGGCTACACGGTCGATAGCTTCATCCCCGGCAGCCTCAACGCCATCGCCGCCGATGGCACCCCCACTGGCAGCGCCTTCATCTTCCCTGTGGAAGGCGAAGATCGTGTCAGCGTGACCGTGATCTGGAACGTAGCGATCTAGACACCACCGACCGCCACGGAGCAGACGGCAGAGAGGCGCCCGAGCGCCTCTCTGCGCGTTAAATGCGCCACACCCCACCCAGAATTGACCATTCCAAGCCGGGTGCACGGAAGCACCCGGCTCCTTAGCCTGACGACGTTGCCGGGGTCCGGAAGGTACCCCGATGTTCCCCTCTCGCACATTCCCTTCTCTTCGCAGGCGACACCTCGCCTTTCTCCCGATCGCGCTCGTCCTCATCATCACGGCTTGCGGCGGAGACGATGACGACGCCGCCGCGCCCGTCGCCGCCAACAGCGGTAACTACGAAGCCGATCTCACCGCCATCATCATCGATGTCGAGAACCGCCTCGACGCCGAAACCGACGGCATTCCCGAAGAGATCGAACAGCGGGGCGCCGACGAAGATGCAGACAGCGAAGAAGCGATCGTCAACATCTTCAAGGACGTTCTCCGCGACGTCTTCCCCCGAACCTTTGGAATCATCGAAGACGGCATCGACCGTCTGGAAGATCTCAACCCAACTTCGCAGTTCGCTGCTGATCACGACCGTTTCGTTCAGGGCGTCAAGGATCTCCTCGATGTCCAACGGGACATCCTCCGCAACGTTGACGACATCGAGTCCGTCGACGACTTCGAAGGATTCGGTGATCGCGGCGAGGCCGTCGAAGCAGAACTCGAAGCCAGTCTCTCCCCCGCCTTCCTCGCCCTCGTCGCCGCTTTCTTCGAAGACGACGACGACGAGAATTCTGACTCCGCGCCCGGAGTCAGCTCCGCGCCCATTCCCGACGACGACGGGACCACCCTCTCCGACGGGACCAACACCCTCAGCACCGGCGATGACCTCCCCGACGCGTACCCACAGTCGCTCATTCCGCCCCAATCCACTCTCACCTCGTCGCTGGCAACCGACGGACCGGATGGCGCCAACATCCTCACCTTCTGGAACTCCACCGCCAGCGCGAAGAATCTCCTCGATTTCTTCGAAGATGGTTTTGAAGACGTGGGTATCCGCGGGGAAACAAACCGCTTCCTGCTCGACGACGCCGGCAGCCTCGAATTCGTGGATGGCGATGGCGAGACGCTCGCTGGCGTCCTCATCACCGGCGGAGAAGATGACTCCGTGACACTCATCGTCACGCTCAATAACTTCTAGCCCCGCGAGCCGCTGCTCGTTTTCAATCTGACTAGAGAGAGCGCAGCTGCCGCGCAACCAGCTGCAAGGCTGCGCGGCAGCTGCGTGGTCGCTACGCTGACAAGGCATTCGAGTCGGCCAGGAGGCCCCATGTGGCAACTCTTCTCCCGCAAGGGGTTCGCCCTCTTCCCCATCGCGCTCGTCCTCATCATCGCCGCCTGTAGCAGCGGCGGAGACGACGACGCCAGCGATCAATCCAGCATTCAAGACCAGGCCGCCAACCAAACGTCCGCCGTCGCCGCCGAGAGCGCAGGAGACGAGGAGGATGCCCCAGCCACCAGCCAGGCCGGCGGGGACGACGAAGACGACCGCGGCGCTGCCCCAGCCCTCGCCGACGACAGCGACTACGCCCGCGCCCTGCGCGCTCTGGTCGACGACATCGAACTCAAGCTCGATGCCGCCACCGAAGACTTTCAGGACGAAGCCTTCGACCTTCTCGCCGACGTCGACCTCGACGACGAGAACGCGCTCAACCAGGTCTTGCTCGAAGCGCTAGATACCTTTGGCCCTCGCGTCATCGAGATCATCGAGGGCAGCCTCGACGACCTCGCTGACCTCGACCCCCCCGACCGCTTCCAGGACGACCACGACCGCTTCGTCGCTACCGTCCGTGACCTTTTCCAACTCCAGTCCGGTCTTTTCGATCGGGTCCGGGACGGCGACCTCTCCGTTGATCAAGAACTCGACGACCTCACCGCTCGTATCGAGGCACTCAAAGCCGATCTTCGCGACTCCATCTCCCCCGAGTTCTTCAACATCATCGCCCCCTTCTTCGATGAGGACACAGAAACGCTCGCCGAAATCGGCGGCGACGACGGCGTGTCCATCAACCAAGGCGATACCAGCATCACGGCCGGCGGGAACCTGCCGGACAGCTACCCGGACGAACTCATCCCGCCCAACGGCAGCCTCGAATCCGCCCTGTCGGGCACCGAAAACGGCGTCGAGAGCATCGTCGCCTTCTGGACCTCGACCACCGATCCCGGTGACCTGCTCGACTTCTTCCAGGACGCATTCGACGAGCTCGGCATCGAAGGGGAGCAGGATCGCCTGGAGGCGGGCGACTTCAACGCACTGAGCATCAGCGACCCGGATGGAGAGCCACTGGCCGGCGTCCTCGTCAGCCCCTCAGCCGACAGCGAATCCTACGACGTCATCGTCACCATCATCGGCTCCTAGCCACGAGCAAGGCCAAAGAGCAGGCCGCCCTGGAGTGGTCTGCTCGACTACCCGTTAGACTTGGGCACAACCCCTATCACATAGGATCACTGAGATGCCTCGCCTCTTCGCCGTGCTCCCCATCGCCCTCATCGTCCTCGTCGCCGCCTGTGGCGGCGACGAGGACGCCATCCGCGCGACTGACGAATCGCCCCAAGGCACGGCCAGCTCCGTGGACGCGGCGGACGATCAGGCGGCTCCTGCCGAAAACGAACCCAGCCCCAGACCCATCGAGGGACAGCCGGCGGATGCCACGCTTCCTGAGGGATACGGCGCCGCCCTCCTTGCCATCATGGAGGAAGTCCAACGTGAAATTGACGCCCTCGATGAACAGTTCGAAGCCGCTTTCTCCGGGGAAGAACTCACCGCCGCGATCTTCGAACGGGGTCTGCCCGCCGCCCTCTCGTCCCTCTTCGACCAACTCTTCGCAGCCATTTCGCGGTTCAGCCCCCAAGCCAACCAGTCCATCGACCGCGGTATCGCCCAAGTCCAGGCCCTCGAACCACCCGACCGCTTCACTGCGGATCACGAACGTTTCGTGGCCGGTCTGATCGAGGACCGCGACCTTCGCCGGAAGGCCCAGGGGGCCGCGGACAACGGCATCGCCAGCATCCTCTTCGCCTCGGTCCAAGACGCGCAAGACCTCGAAGATGAACTCGAAGCAGCGCTCTCCCCCGAGTTCCTCGTCTTCGTCGGCCCCTTCTTCGATGACGATGACGAAGAAGACGACGAGGAGCCAAACAGCAACGGCCCGGACCCCTTCGGCGACGGCGGCCCCGACTTGACCACCGTTCCCGACGAGCTGATCATCCCCGGCGCGACGTTGGAGATCGCCTTCAACATTCCCGTTCCCGGCGGCAACAGTGTCTTCGCCGCAATCCTTGCCGATGCCCCCAGCACCGCCATCCTGGACTTCTACGAATCAGCGTTCCCCGCCTTTGGGATCTCGGGCGACATCCTGCGCATCGACGCTGAGAACTTCCCCGCCCTCCTCATCGGCAACGACGAACGCGGCGGCGCCGTTCTCATCAGCGACGACGAAGTACCCACATCGATCACGCTCGGCTACTTCGTCGCGGAGTGAAGCGGCCCCCGCATCAGAGATGCTGGCGGGGCTCGCGCACTCGCAGGGGGCGGCTAGAGTATGCCGCGTCGTGCCCGGATCTCCGCGACATCTCCCCCGAATGCGACATCGTCCGCCCGGCGCTTAATACACACCACAAGAAGGACAGCCATGCCCCCACGCCTCCTCCTAGGTCTCATTCTCGCCCCCTGCATTCTCGTCCTCGCCGCCGCCTGCACCAACAGCGATGATGATTCCCAGACTGCGAACGGCGACGCCACCGCCGCTGAAGCGCAATCCAGCGCGGAAACGCCCCCGGACACGTCGTCGGGCGATCCCGGACCAACCCAGGACCCCGCCCTCTTCAACCTTCCCGCCGGCTACCCCTCTCAGCTCGCACCAGCTTTCGCCTCCCTCAACTCCGCCGCTCCATCTGAAGACGGCTCGACCATCCGCTCCTCCTGGGAGACCAGCGCCGTGATCGCGGACATCGTCCGCTTCTTCGAAGACGCCGCCGCCGAACTCGGGCTCACCGCTGAGTCCATCGAGAGCGAAGATACCGACGTCGACGAGCACGTCGCCCGCGACGCCCGCGGGGAGACCGTCCTCTGGCTCACCCTCTTCACGGATACCAACGGCCCGGACGAACCGCTCACGTTCCACATCATCGTTCAAGCCTCCGATTCCTAACCCCGGTCACGTCGCGGTATTGGACCCCGACCGCCTCCCGCGGGCCCCACGCACCGATCGCCGGATGCAGATTTGACGCGCACTTGTTTGACGCCGTCCGGGCCCCTCCGCATACTCGAAGCCAAAGCAACGATCGGGACCAGTACGGCGATTCCCGTCCTCCAGAGAGTCGGCGCTTTGCTGCAAGCCGGCGGACGGA
>PVBE011402292.1_pt1 | contig 46889 bp, 46 predicted proteins | sample 1631181 | NCBI WGS metagenome assembly PVBE01 (sample SAMN08397723, study PRJNA350692) | Marine metagenome, whole genome shotgun sequencing project. | isolation source: water | place: Pacific Ocean | collected 2012-04
GCATATACTTTTCGCGCCGAAACCAGCGGGTGCTTTGCGGACAAAACACCGCTTTCACATTTTTCGCTTTCAAGAGATCGAGGTCATCGTCTGCCAAATTCAAATGGATCGCGGTGAGCGAATCGAGGACCCCCAGTGAATCCAGATAGCGGGCCGGACTGGTAGTGGGCGGAGTCCAATCGTCATCATAAACGCCGAGTTGCAGAAGAAGGTCTTTCATGTCACCACTCCCTTCCATAAGAAGTTGTAGCTCTTCGGGAAACTCTGCCACATGACAGGATAGTGGACATTTATATTGATCGGCCAGGCGTTTCACTTCGCGAAACAAAGCGGGTGAAACAGAATAAGGTGCATGGGGGGCCAGCCCCCATTTAATCGATCTCGATCCAGCAGAGTTCTTTTTTAGAAATGATTCCAATTTTTCCGCGATAGGCTTAGTGAGTAATGGACGGAATCCGAGAACCTCAAGAAACAATGTCTGACGAAAAGGAAGCAGCGCGTACTCCGTAGCCAGTTCTGCCTGCGGCAGGTAATCGACAAGAGCCGTTACCCCCGAGCGTGCCATCACCTTGGCCTGAGCGTGCAGAGTGAGAATGCGGTTTTGCATACTCACCATTTCATTTTCCCCGATCATCGATCGTGCCCAGTCGGTAAATCGGTCCCGGCGAGGAATACGTCCTTTAAGAGCAGAGAGCGCGAGATGACAATGCGCGTTGACAAATCCGGGAAGGATGAGGCAATCCGACAAGTCGATCAGTTTGCCCGCGACCGGCGCACTGGCATCGTGCTGAATCTCGCGGATGCGTCCCCGCTCGACAATGAGTTGACCATTCTCGACTGGCGCGGAACCTGTCATCGGGAGCAACGCGCGAAAACGAAGAGTACAAGTGTTCATGAATGATATTCTAACAAAGGTGAAGACTAGAAGCTGAAAAAACAAAACCTTTTAAGCCGTCATTGCGAGGCGGCGAAGCCAACGGAGTTATGCTGATTTTGTTTTTACTGCCGGGAAATCATGGCCAGCAAGCGGTGCCATCCTTCTTTGACCAGCTCGACAAATTTGTTTCCGGTGTCTTCAATAAAATTTAGGTAGGCCTGAACTTCCTTGCTTCTTTGTGGTGAAGTTTCCTGACGCGGGTTCTGTTTAAATGTTGGCGCTAGTTGGACAGGCGCCGGAGGTGTGTTTGAAGTTTGCATCTTTGGGTCGGGTCCTTCCAATTCTTTCTCTTCGACAGACTCTTCTGTTTCTTCTTCTACGGTTCCACCACTGATATGCGGTATTACACCTTGAACACTCGGTGATGGCAGTGTGCTTTTGTCTTGCGTGGGTTCGGATTCAAGGGGCGGTGATTCTTCGGGTTGTTGATTAGCAGTTGCTTCAACTTCTGGAACGGGTTTTTCTTTTATGCCAGATTCCCTGGAGTTTGTTTCTTCAACCGCAGGCGGTTCTTCGACTGGGTCGGCAATTTTCGGAGCAGGTGCGACTGGCACCGGTTTTGGTGGAGCTGTATGAGGTTCCGGTGTTTTAGCAGTCACCGGAAAATATTTATTTAATCCCCAGGGTAATTTTACAGGAAGTTCAATTCCTTTTTCCTGAGCATAGAAATAGCCGCCAGCTCCTCCTGCAATGAGCAAAAACAGAAGAAAAAGCCATCCCTTTCCTCCAGATTTTTCCTCTGCAACAGAGTTTTCTAAGAGCTCTTGTGAATCGCCTTCCGACGAAGAGTTTTCTAATAGTTCTTGTGAATCACCTTCAGAAGAAGAGTTTTCCAATAGTTCTTGTGAACCACCTTCAGAAGACGAAGAATTTTCTAACATCTCTTGAGGATCTTCTTCGTTGACGGATTCGCCATCTTCAGGCAAAGAACTTTCTAATGGCTCTTGTGAATCCTCTTGAGAATCTGGATTTTCCTGATCTTTATTCATAACCGGCGGCGGCGTGACATCCGCCGAGGAATATCCTCAGTGGATGATCTTGTTGATGGAGTACTCTACGATATCCTCAACACCAATTGCTTTCAGGTCGGGGGCTATTTCACGGACCAATTTTTCTTCCAGAATCACCGTGAGGTCCATCCAGTTAGGATCGGTCAACTCAGCAATGGTGGGTTTTTTGCCTTCCGGAAGAACCTTCATAACTTCGTCCAGTTTGTCTTTAGGCACGTTCATCATGAGTCCCACCTGCCCGTTAGCCGCCATTGCACTGCGGAGCATGAGAACGAGCCGTTCGACTTTCTGTTTTTTCCAGGGATTGGCGAAAGCATCTTTGTTCATGACAAATTTGGTATTCGACTCCATGAGAGTTTCAACGATTCGCAGGTTATTGGCCCTGAGTGAGCTTCCTGTTTCTGTGATCTCAACGATGGCATCGACCAGTTTCGGCGGCTTAACTTCGGTGGCTCCCCAAGAAAATTCTACCTCCGCTGTCACGCCGTGTTTTTTCAGATAATCGACGGTCATATTGACAGCTTCAGTCGCGATACGTTTGCCTTGCAGATCTTTCACCGACTGGATGGATGAATCGTTTGGCACCGCAAGCACCCAGCGAACAGGCCGTGATGAGGTCTTGGAATAAACCAGGTCGGCAATTTCAACAACATCGGCTCTGTTTTCCTGCACCCAGTCTTTTCCTGTCAGCCCTGCATCGAGGACACCGTTTTCAACATAGCGTGCGATCTCCTGCGCTCGAATCAACATGCATTCAATTTCATCATCATCAATAGTCGGGAAATAGGACCGACTCTTAATTTTGATCGTGTAGCCAGCCTTGGCAAACAGGTTGCATGTAGCTTCTTCAAGACTTCCTTTGGGAATACCGAGTTTTAATACGTTGCCGCTCATGGTTTACTTTCTTTATTGATAGGGTTTAATAATAAGTAAGACAAACTTTATTGATCTGCTTATAAAAATCTTAAGAGCACACTCTTAAGATTTTTTATATACTTTCTCGGGATCGAAAACTTTTTCGTCGACTATTTTCACTTCGCCGTTGAGTTTGCGGAAAAAGCAACTCTCATAGCCTTTATGGCAGGCCGCTTTACCCACTTGTTCTATTTTAAGAAGGACCGTGTCGTTGTCGCAGTCGACAAAGACTTCTTTTACGATCTGGACGTTACCGCTTTCTTCGCCCTTCATCCATTGTTTATTTCTGGATCGGCTATAGAACCACGCCTTTCCGGTTTCCAACGTCTTATTCCAGGCGATTTCATTCATATACGCCAGCATCAGAACTTTGCCAGTTTCGGCATCCTGCATAATGGCGGGAATAAGCCCACCCATCTTTTCAAAATCCAACTCCATCACATACCCCCTTGGTGAAACTCGAAAATTTAAAATATAATTGATTTTCTGTCAACCTTATAATAGCCTGTACTACAAAAATACTGTCGCATTATCTGTCCTTAACATCAATATTTCTGGTTCTTTAGGTCTTTCCTGACAGGACTTTCCTGATGTGCCCATGACGGGGTGCGGTGCCAATCGCTGATCAAAGAGGTTATTATGCCATCTATTACTCATTTTGACATATATAAACCAGCTGAGCCTTGTGGTCTAGTTGGGGAAAAACTAAAGCAATCGATGGATAAAATCGTCGAAGAACACCTTTCCCCAAACGGAAGAGAGTTTGACCTCAAGGGTTACTGTGTCGGAGTCAACGGAATGGCCCTTTTTACAAAGGATGAACGCCTGTCCAAGGTAAAGCGCCTGAACCTGGGAGGAAACCGTATTGGCGATGAAGGCGCGAAACTGCTGGCCGCGTCCCCTATATTTGCCAAACTGCAATGGCTGGAGTTGGGGGGCAATGACCTGAGTCCTGAAGGCGTTCGCGCGATTTGCCGATCAACCATTTTGACGAAACTCAAGACACTTAACCTGTATCGGAATTTGATCAAGGACGAGGGCGCAAAAATTCTGGCCAAAGAAAACTCTTTGAGCCAGCTGGAGGAGCTGGATCTGGCTCAGAATGAAATAGGTGATGGAGGCATGATGGCACTAGCCGTATCCAAAGTGTTCCCAAACTTGGTCGCGCTGTATATGGATAATAACTTCACTTCGGTGGAAGCCAGGGAAGACGCCAAGGCAGGACCCAACTTTAACAAGCTTCAATCACTGAATCTATAAATTAATCCAGTATGGAATTCCCTGACGATTTCACAAATAAAAAATATGGCAAAGGCTCTTTGCTTGTCGCCAATCCGGTTTTACCCGATCCAAATTTTTCAAGGACCGTGGTTTTGTTATGCAACCACGATGAACAGGGATCGTTTGGTCTGGTCATCAATCGCACTGCCAAGTTGAACGCGTCGGAAATGTTTTCCCACATTGATATTCTTAAAGCTTATAACGAAAAAGTTTATATTGGCGGACCTGTTTCTCAATCAACAGTATTTTTTCTATGTCGTTCTTCCCGCAAGGTTAAGGAAGTGGATGAAATCTGCGCGGGGGTATACCTTGGAAGCAATCTGGAAACTCTTGAAACAGTTTATCCAGCGATTGAAAATCCGGAGCAGAATATTCGTTTTTATCTGGGCTACTCCGGATGGTCCGGCGGCCAGTTAGCCGGAGAAATGGAACAAAAAAGTTGGCTCATACAGAACGCTGAGGAACGATTTGTTTTTCTCGACCAGGAAAAACTGGTCTGGCCCGAAGTTGTCAATTCTCTGGGAGAAAAATATCAGTATCTCATCAAGGCCCCGGTGAATCCGCAGTGGAACTGACCGCTGAAGAAATAATGTTATCGGTTTATTAATAATCTGCTACCCGATTTGATCCAGATATGACCCGATTGCACACGATGCCCCCCACCGAGCAGGTTTATCGGTCACATGTTCCCCCTCAATACGACGGTTTTCCCATCGAAAAGTATTTTACTACGCGATTCTCCTATCAGGATGTTGAAGAATGGTCACGCCAGATACTTGCTGGCAAAATAGAGGTCAATGGCAAGACAGCCTTGATCGGTCAGATATTGAACGCCAGCGATCTCACTGTGACTCGGGCGGGTTTGCGAACGGAACCGGCGGCGAACCGTTCGCTAAACATAATTTTTCAGGACAAGGAGATTCGCGCTTTTAATAAAAACGCGCCAATTCCCGTTCACCCGTGCGGTCGGTATTTTCAAAATTCCATGACCGAAATTTTAAAACAGGTTTATCCTGATGAAGTGCCGCGTCCGGTTCAAAGACTGGATGTGACGACAACCGGACTCATCGTATTCGCCCGCACCCGGGAAGCGGCGGCTTTTATCATGCGAGAGTTTAAAGAAAACCGGGTGGAGAAAGAATATTTTGCGCTGGTGGAAGGTATACCTCAGTCAAAACATTTCACCATTGACAAACCCATTGGCAGGCTGAAAGGGTCGAAGCGATTCGTCGGTAAGGATATTCTTCGTTCCCAATCGGCGCGGACGGATGTGGAATGGCTGGCGTCAATCGGTGAACGTTCTCTACTTAAAGTGACTCCGCGCTCCGGGCGCACCAACCAGATCCGGGTTCATCTGGCGAGTGTGGGGTTTCCCGTTTTCAACGATTCTGTTTATGGTCAGGGCAAAAAAGATGGCACTCAGGAGTTTGGCTTGCACCATAGGCGCATGCAGTTCCAATGTTTCGATACAAAAATAGAATTGACCGCAACCAGCCCCGAACATTTTCAACCATATATAGAGAAGGCAAGCGAAGAAAAATGAACCGGCCAAATTCGCACATTGTCCATCGCACAGACACGCATCCAGCAGAGTTATTGCGGGGTGGATTGATCGCCAGAGCGCGTAATCCGTTTTGGCTGGCGCCCATGGCAGGGATTACTGACATTTGTTATCGCCAGTTGATGGATGAATTGGGATCGGGGATTTTGGTTTCGGAATTGGTTTCCGCGAAAGGCCTTCTGTATAGCTCCGGGAAAACCCATAAGATGATCGCAGTCCATCGCGACGCGGAAGCTATGGTGGGAATACAGCTTTTTGGCGAGTCGGCGGAAGACATTACCAACGCGGCGCATTTTGTCAAAGAAGCCGGTGCCGCTTTCGTGGATATCAACCTAGGATGTCCGGTAAAAAAAGTGGTGAAGAAAGGTTGCGGAGCGGCGTTAATGCGCGACCCGGCTTATCTTGAAACATTTTTAACAAAAATCAGGAGTGGAATTGATATTCCACTCACCGTTAAAATGCGTACCGGGTGGAGCCCTGAAGAACTGACCATTCACGAATGTGTCACTGCGGCCTACAACTCCGGTTGTGAGTGGGCGGCAATTCATGGGCGAACACGTGCCCAGGGATACGACGGCAGGGCCGATTGGGATTTGATCGCGGAGGTCAAGCAAAAGGCTAAACTTCCCATCATCGGCAACGGTGATATACGCACCGCTGAGCAAGCGCAACAATTGTTAAAAGAATCAGGTGTCGATGCGGTAATGATTGGCCGTGGCGCATTGAGGAACCCATGGATATTTAAAGAATGCGTTGGCCTTGATAGAGGCGACTCTGAAGACCCCTGTGTTGTTCTGGACCGGTACCTTGAGTTATTAAGAGAAGAATACGATTTGCGTAATACCCTTATCTATTTACGTAAGTTTGCCGCCTGGCTGGTTTATGGTTATCCGGGAGCGGCGGCGTTTCGAGGGGCGATGTATCATATACTGACCGTTGACGCGATAGTGCAAAGCGCCCGCGAGTTTTTTGACAAGGTTGCGCACTTGCCTCAACCCAGATTCGAAGCGACCGAAACCTTTATGGCAGGCGGTCACGGCTGACTCGGCAAGGCCGAGAGGAAATAGTCGCTTGGCACGCCTTTCCAGAAAATAATTTTCGAGTCCAACTATAAACTATATGACAAACCAATCAGCCCCATCAAAGCCCCGCCGCAAAGATGTGGAATTTACATTATACGGTTGGAACACATGCCTGCGATTTTTTGAAAAACGCCCGCAGGATCTTTGCCGTCTGTTTTTTTCCAAACAGCGTTCTGCAAAATTAGGGACTATAAAGAAATGGTGCGCTGACCACAAACTCCCTTACAGAGAGTTGGATGCGGAATCTTTGAATAAAGTAGCATCTGCCACCCATCATGAAGGTGTGGTCATGGTGGTCCGACCGCTGGAGCCATCGCCGGTTCACCCCTTTATTAAAGGAGGACTCGGGAAACAAGGAATTGCTGTTGCACTGGATCGCGTAGGAAACACTCACAATCTGGGAGCGATTTTACGGACTTGCGCTTTTTTTGGCGCGGAGGGACTGGTTGTGTCAAATGAAGAAGGTCAAGCCCGGCTAACATCGTCCGCCGCACGCACTGCCGAGGGAGCGATGGAGGTGACACCCATTTTCCAATCGACTAATCTGGCTTCGGCACTGCGCGATTTTATGTCCCGTAATGTATTTGTATTGGGCGCAGATCTTGACGCGAAACAATCGCTTTATGAGGTTGAGGTACGGTTTCCTTGTGTCGTGGTTTTGGGAAACGAGCAAGAGGGTCTCTCTGAGGGTGTAAAAAAGCGCTGTAATCAGGTGGTACGGATATCTGGCGCGGAAAAGGTTCAATCGCTCAACGTTTCTGTTGCGGCAGGAATAGTCCTTTCGGAATTGAGCCGCCGCCGCGATTTCAAAAGATAATAGCTGTCGCATGTTTTTTGCCAAACTACATCCTTTGTTGGTTCATTTTCCAGTCGGTCTGCTGGTAAGCGGAGTTTTGTTTGAGCTGTACGGAAACTTTCAAGGAGAAAAGTCTGTCGCCAAAGCAGGTGCGTTTAATGTGCGATTCGGATTCTGGAGTTCGCTTCCGGTTGTGGTCGTAGGGTTTCTTGGCGTCATGAGCATTGAAGTAAAAGGTGAATTTAAGCCCTTTCTGTCCAGCCATATACTTTTCGCGTTCTCAACGGTTTTTTTATTTTTGGGAGTGATGTTGCTGTCTCGATTTCGTAACAGGACCTGGGGCAAAGTAGCCTATCATTTCTTTCTAGTGGCAGGATTGTGTGCAGTGCTGGGCGCGGGATACTATGGAGGCGAGTTGGTTCATAGGTTTGATCTTCCTGGAGGTTCCATAAACTAAGCAAAGCGGTTTTCCATGCGGGCTTAAGGGGTATATATGTTTTTGTAGTTGCCCAATTCATTGGGCGGTTTTAAAGGCGCCCAATGAATTGGGCAACTACAAATTCAAAGCGCTTGCCTTTTTAGATACCGTTATAAAAACACCAGTTGGTATCCTGTAACGATGCTTGCCAGCATCGCCAAAGCGCAGGCCAGGTATATGAACAGGGCTGTCCGGGTGAATGGTTTGATATAGGACCAGACTAGAGCGAGTGCGAACAACACTGTAAGGAGAAAGGAATATCCCTGGTGGCCCTGAACCTCCCCCGCAGTTCGAGAGGTCATGTCAACGGAGATCATTCCTGAAAAATCGGCCATCAGGGCGGCGATAAAACCCATGCTTAGATTAAAAGAAGCCGCTCCGGTGTCGTCGCGTTTTCCTTTTTTGTACGCAAGGAACAAAAGCAACAGACCCGCGAACAGTAAAGCTGTGGGGAAATGTGATATGAAGGGATGAAATGAGATAGAGCTTATCAAGCGTGCGGACCTTCCGGGATTCTTTTAAAATGGAAGTTCAGGGACTTTCCTAATCCAATGGTTTGGAATCGGAGTTGATGTCGTCCATACCAAGATTGACGTCGACATCAATTTTAGTCGCCGACCCAACATCCTGTTCCAGTTTGTCGATGTTGACCGACTGCTTCAAGCCTTCTGCTTCGTCCATGACGTCCTTTTTAAGGTCGTCGAAGGTTCTCTGAAATTCGCCCCAGCCCTTGCCGATAGATTTGGCCAGACGGGGTAGATTTTGTGGTCCGATAACGACCACTGCAATGGCCATAATGACTAGCATTTCAAAAAAGCCAATATCAAACATGAGGCAACTCCAAATAATTTAAGGTATTTTTGGAACAGATGCATTCTATCAGACTATCCTACGGATTTCCACTGCTACCAGATCCGGGACACCGTGAGTACTTCCGCGTAGTTATTTAAGGCTGAAATTAAAAATGAATATAATTCGCGGTACGAAAAATATTACAGGCCCGATTCCTTATCCCGTCGTCGCCATCGGTAATTTTGATGGTGTGCATGTGGGGCATCAAATTCTTTTCCGGAAAGCCGCTGAACTGGCCAAAGCAAAGGGAGGAACGCCTATCGCGTTCACCTTCGAGCCGCATCCGCTCAAAGTACTTGCGCCGGATAGAGTGCCACCCATGCTGACAACGTTCCATAAAAAGATGGAACTGATCGAAGAATGCGGCATTGAGCTGGTGGTCTGCGCTGACTTTACCCGCAAATTTGCCGATCAACACCCCAGAGATTTTGCCCGTGATATCCTGGGCGAGCGCATTGGAGCCAAGGAGGTTGTGGTTGGATTCGACTATGCTTTCGGAAGAGGACGGGAAGGGACGGTTCGTTACCTCAAGCAAATGGGCGAAGAGTATGGATTTCTAACGCATATTGTCGACCCGGTCAAACTCAACGGACACCTCGTAAGCAGTTCTTATGTTCGAGAGCTTATTGAAGATGGAGAGGTGGGCGCGGCCGGGGAGTTTCTAGGTCGATATTATTCTATTCCCGGTCCGGTAATAGATGGCTATAAGACAGGGCAGGCCATTGGGTTTCCGACAGCCAACCTGGATACCAAGCGTGTGAAAATACCTGGAACCGGAGTTTATGCTGTTTGGATCAAACATCATGGCAACAAATATAATGGCGTGGTAAATATTGGTTTCAACCCCACCTTTGATCGTGATACCTTGAGCGTCGAGGCGCATATTTTTGATTTTGATGAAAAAATATACGGGCAGGAAATAGAACTCGTATTTATTCGCCGTATACGAAGTGAGATAAAGTTCAAGTCGGCCGACCAATTGGTCAAACAGATTCAGAAAGACATACAAACAGCCCAAACCATCCTAGCGGACCTGCCTTGAAAAAATACCAGCAACTCATTTTAGGACTGACCATAGCCCTGGCCGCACTTTACTACACATTGCGCAATGTATCCTTGAGCGAAGTGGTTGCATCGTTCAAGGAGATGGATCATATCTATTTAATTCCTGCGATTTTAATTGTTATTTTGGCCTATGTTTTCAGGGCCTATCGCTGGCAAGCTCTTTTAGAGCCTTCTCTGAAAGTGGAAGTTAGCGGATTATATTCACCCATGATGGTAGGGTTCATGGGGACTTTTCTTCCGGCCCGTGCCGCTGAAATAATTCGCCCTTACCTTCTCTCCAAAAAATACGACATCACTTTTTCCGCCGCGTTTGCATCAATCGTTATGGAACGATTGTTTGACCTGATAATGCTTTTACTGATTTTTGTCTGGGTCTTCTGGTTCGAGGCGGGTGTTTTTTCGCCTGATGTCAAATTTTCAGGATTCTCGGTACAAGAGATGGCGACCAAGTTTGGTCAGGTCTGCCTGTTGGCGACTGTGGCGTTCATGGTTTTTATATATCTTTTGTTAAACCATAAACCAATGTTGATGAAACTGGTTCACTGGTTTACAGGTTTTCTACCCGAAAAGTGGGCAAATAAAATCGAATACCTTGTTGAGGAATTCGCTACCGGTTGTGAGGTCGTCAAAAACTTTTCGTCTCTGGTAAAAATTACCGTATATTCGACTATTATTTGGGTGTGTAATAGTGTTTCATTTTTTCCACTCTATTATGCCTTCGACCTGCAACATAAGACAATTTCCTCCCTGCTTATTCTTGTTGTGATGGTATCCATTCTGATTACAATTGTTCCCACTCCGGGTTTTCTGGGGTCATACAATGCGGGAATCCTTATCGCCCTGCATGAGATCATGGGAGAAAGCGAAGTCAAGTCTGTCGGATTCGGTATGGTAGGATGGGCCATGTTTGCTGGAGTGATTCTTGCGGGCGGACTCTATTTCATATTTCATGACCATATGTCCCTCAAGTCACTGGTAAATGTCGAAAAAGAGGGGGAAGCGCTTCTTGATCAGGAAGAGCAAGACAAAAAATCGGACTGAATCGAAGTAAACGTCTTGAAATTGAGAAAGAAATAAGGATAATACAGGCTCATTCGCATAATGAAGTGTGCCGAAGTGGCGGAATTGGTAGACGCGCATGATTCAGGTTCATGTGAGGGCAACCTCGTGGAAGTTCGAGTCTTCTCTTCGGCATTCAGTTTTAACCAGCATTATCAAAGGTTTTACGGTGTATAGGTAGTTTAGACCAGTAATAACAAGGGAAAACGTTGGTATGGGTCGTTAAAACCAGTAAAATTAGCATCAACCCAGTTTCAGTATTATTGAAACTGGATTTTTTTATGTCTTTTTTGAGTTATACCAGACCTATACTAGGGTCTGTGGTATTTAGGGGCCTTACACATGTATATACTGAGAGCAAAAATATTGGATCCGATTCCAGCCAGCCACAAGAACCAGTCCAGCTTACCCACAACAGCAAATATAAAAATAATATAAATAAAGTTTCTGCTCGCCAGAATTTGGATAACCTCATAAATCGGGGTATTTTTAAAAAACGAACCTTTACCCCCTTTTGGAAAGTATATAAGGTAAAAAATACTACTCCCTCCAAAAATAAGTAAAAGAAAAGGAATCATAGCCTGAGCTAAACCCTGGGCATGAGCTGTCCCAAACATCAATCCAGTAAAGGCAAAAATATTTATCACGTTGTCACAGGCAGTATCAAGCTTTTCACCAAAATCCGACTCCATAAACTTGAGTCGTGCAACGTCACCATCACAGCAATCCCAAACAGCGGTAGCGGCAAGTAGCAGGCCGCCTACAAAACCGCTCCAGTAGTTTCCCTGCGCAAACAAAATCCCCGCCGCCAATCCGATGACCAGGCCAAACAATGTGATCTGATTTGGAGTTAAAGGAGTTCTAACCAGAAAAGAGGATATTTTGATGGAGATTAAGGAGTTGACCCAAACGTCCATAAACTGGCTGTAGTACAACTTGTGTTCGTGGAGCAACTCTTTTTCAACGGTTCGGGCTGACTGTGAATCTTCCACTTTTTGACGGTAAAACCATGGCCCGGATAGAGTGATTGGGGTCACCGGTTTTTCGAAAGTTCCAGAACGCAAATAACAACCTATGCTGGATAGAGGAAGCAGGTACATGCCATCTGAATACCCCGACTCAACAGGCAGACTCGCAATGCTCCCTTTCACCAGACCCTGAGTTGACGCGATGAAATCCTTAATCAGTCCGGCGGTTGTCACGAAATTACTTTCAACGAACAAAACGCTATCCACTTCTGAAGGCAATTCAAGTGAATTTAATTCGTCCTCTGTAAGTTCCTTGCTCAGATCGCCCCACCGGATCTGGCTTTTAAATCGGGCGTCATTTTGGATACCCAACTCCACCCAGTTTTTGTCTGAAACTGAAATATCCTGAGCAAGGATAATGAAATTTTCAATGCCTGCTCTTTGCAGGGAAAAGATCAAGCGCTTGAACACGGAAAGTCCGGCAATATTGCGCCTGAACAAAAACCGGGTACCTTCTTTTGACGGAACGGTTCTTATGATGGCTGTTTTTGGCGGAGTCATTATTAAGTCTGATTACTATTGTTCGGTCAATTGATTGTAATTAGGGCTGTAAACAAATGTCGCAAGTATAGAAAGTTTCCTTTTAGTAATTGTCACTGGAAACGGATAATAGGGAGCCGCTTCTTTCACCGCCTTGATAGCGGCCATGTCAAGAATCTCAACGCCCGAATTATCAACCAGACGCACGCCGACAAGATTTCCATCTCTTGAAATTTGAAACCTCAACGAGACTTGTCCGCTCACTCCCCTTTGAGCCGCTTGGGGCGGGTAAGTCCAGACGCGCTGGATTTGGTGCTTAATGCGATTAAAGTAGGAAACATATTTGGCTTCTGTGGTATCGAGCGAAATAGGTTCATCGTCACCTGAATCCTCTTCATTCTGAGTTTGGGTATCTTGCATGGCGTATTTTTCAGCATCGAATCCATCAAGCATGGAAAGAACTCCCCGCGACCCAAGTTTTTCTGAGGGAGCCTGTGGGGCATATTTTCCTGCGGCCTCCGGGGCAAGTGTTCCTCTATTTGAAAGTAGAAGAGGAGTATTTTTTTTGACTACTTTCTGTTTCGACTGGGCCGCCTTTTTTTTTGATTCTGCCTGTGCCTGTGCGCGTTGAGTCATGTTCGAGGTTCCGCTGGCTTGCGGAGCCACTGTTTTTTTCCGGCGATATTTTTTTTGCACAGGTGGTTTTTTGTTCGCATGTGCCCTGCTATCCGCGCTGGCGAGTAACTCCGATGGCTTGGCTAATTTTTTCTCCACCTTTTTCGGCTTCGGAGCATCAACGATGGTTCCTTTTTTTTCAAAAGAATCGGGCTTTTGAGTTTCAATATATTTCACCTGGATAGGCGGGGGTGCTGATGGGCCTTTGGATTTTGCGGGGGCAAGGAACTGAAAAGCAATCACCAAAACGTGGATCACAAAAGCGACGAGTATGAAATTACCTAACTTGGTTTGCTTGAGCAGACCCCCCTGATGCCAGAATTCTTTCTGGGAAAATTGAGCCAGCCTGTTTAACTTTTGGGTTTCATTGATTGCCATGAATTTTTTCGAGTGGCACGAATTCTTGCAAATTGCTTAAAAATCTAACCGCTGAGATTTGTTGCGAGAAACAGTCAGTTTTCTACTTTAAGAGCGTCACACTTTCTGGAATACCAAGAAAATGCATGCTCTATTTTGCGAGCATGTTTGCCTTTTTCAGAATTGGATGTGAGTGGCACATATTGGTTCCCATCGGGAAAAGGCACATGGTCCATTTTAAGCGATTGGTAAACCGAGTTGATGTAGGCCGGGAAATTTTCATACATGCCTATGCTTGTTTTCAGTCCAGGCATTCCCTTTTCTCGAAAGCTGAGTAACTCCTCTCCAAAAGGATGAATGCGGGTCAGACCTTCTTCGCCATATTGAGTTTCGGCACAATGGGTGAGCGCCTCGAAATCTTCCCAATCCTCCAGAGCATCCACATCGGAAACAAATGCCGGATCGTTGTGAAATTTTGTTGTGAACTCGGTATCCAACAAAATCGAAACCGCACGATGAAAATTATCTCTATGCATTCCAAACTGGTATTTGTCTTCTTTGCGGAATTGTTTTAGATCGGACCTAAAGTGCAATGCGTGGTATACCATTACAGGAAGTAGCTTTAAGACTCTTGACGGCATGGACATGATTTGCCTTATCCCTGCCTTGATTATGTTTCCATCTTTCCTCGTTGAATGCAAATGGTCAATGATACCCGGGTCAACCGCAGACAGGTTGATGGGATATACATTGGGTTCTTTGACCTCATGCAGTTCGTTTGTTTCTTCGCACAGAGCGCGGTAATGGTAATTGCGCTGAACAAATTCGCTTTCCGGGTCTTCATTGGGACCGGGGAACATCATCTGCCTGGAGTTGAGCCAGAGGATCAGATTATAATTCCGGGTGTCGTCGTCTTGCAGGATTTTTTCGATATCGAACATGAAAGGCAGGTCGCCGGGTTGAAACAGAACCAATTCATCAGGCTCCAGGTTCAGGCGACTTCGCCCCAGTTGCATTGTGTTAGGCAGGTTCAGCTTATTTGGGTCTTCCCGAACAAATGAGATGTCCTTGCCCTGCGTTCCAACCGTGTCCAGAAAAGCGTTGGCAACTTGTTCAACTTCTTCCGAGCCGACAATGACAATTTGTTTAAGACTCGAAGCCAGTAAGTTTCCCAATGCATAACACATCACAGGAATACCGTTGATAAGGAAAAGAAACTTAAGGCGATCTATCGGATCATCCACGGCTCGCAGGATAAGATGACTGATTCCCTTCTTGCCGGATGCAATCTCACGTTCAGCTTTTGCGATAGCTGTAGCGTCCGCTTTTTTACGCGAGGGATATCGGTCGTGGCTGAAACTTAAGATACACTTATCGATACCTGCCCGCTGTCTGATGCTGTTCATAAAAAACCTTCAAAATAAATCTATTTGCCAACCGTCATCAACGGAGGCATGTTGCACTAAAACGCTTTTGTAACAAGGGCTAAGCTGATTTTCAGCATGCCCTGAAAAGCGATAATAACCCATATTCCCAGTGTCCGAATTGTACCAGAAAAATCCCAAAGGACGAAACGGTCTAATATATTCCCTTTTTGTGTTTTTCAAATGACAGGGGACTGAATTTGGCTATACAAATTCACTTGACGTGGAATTTTTAATAGCTTTACAATTAGAGATTATCATTAATTTATAAGGATTTACTCATGGGTGACCAATCCCATATCATAGAATTGATAGATCAGATCCTAGAGGAAACGGCGGATAAGCCCAATCTCCAAGAGAAGATATTCGATTTGCGGGATGCTCTGTTTCAGGCTCAACAGTCGTCTCAGCAGTATGCCTTAAAAATCAAAACCCTTGAGGAAACAGTGAGCAAGCTAAAGTCCCCCGCCCACCGTATCGGCACGGTATTGGGGGAAGGTGAAGGAGACCTGTATCGGCTGGTGGTCGGAGGCACTGAGTATCAGGCCGCCATCTCTCCGGAAATTCTTGAACAGGGGTCTCTTCAGCCCGGGGATCAGGTCGCGCTCAACGAAGGTTTTGTCGCTATCACCCGATTGCCCCAGCCCAGTCAGGGTCCGATTGCCCGCATTACCACACGGTTGACCGATGGACAGTGGTTGGTCACCGGGCAAACTGCCAACAGCGAAACTCTTGCCCTGAGCCATCCCGAAATAGAAGCGGAGTCGCTGAAGGTGGGAGACGAGGTTATTCTCGATCCCAATCAGAGGGTTATTCTGGCGCGTTTACCCAAGAGAAAATCGGGCGTTGTGGTCGAAGACGATCTGGAACAAATCGACTGGTCAAATGTGGGCGGGCAAAAAAAGGTTATCGAAGAAATTCGCAAGGTTATCGAGTACCCCATCCTGCATAAGGAAATACTCGACACCATGGAGTATCAACTTCCAAAAGGATTTCTATTTTACGGTCCGCCGGGTTGTGGCAAAACACTCATTGGTCGAGCTATCCTTTCGGACATCATCCAGCAACTTAAGGAAAAAGAATCCAATCAGGAAATCGAAGGCCGGTTCATTCATGTCAAAGGTCCCGAGGTTCTCAACATGTGGCTGGGTGAATCGGAGCGCAAGGTGAGGGAAATTTTCAAGAAGGCGCGTGACTATAAGGAAAAGGGACAGGTTCCTTTCATTTTTATTGACGAGGCCGAGTCGATCCTTGGGACTCGCCAGGCCATTCGTGGAAATAATATCAGTAATACGTTGGTACCTATGTTCTGTGCCGAGATGGATGGTATCCAATCGCTTCGCGACGCAGTTGTCATTCTGGCCACCAACCGGCCCGACCTGATAGACCCTGCTATCCTGCGACCGGGTCGAATCGACAGAAAAATAAAAGTGGGGCGTCCCAACCGCGAAGATTGCAACGCGATTCTGAAAGTTTACCTCAAACCCAACCTGCCGCGAGAACATGATGATCTCGACACGATGACTCAGCCGTTCCTCAATGCGCTCTTTAAAAAGAGTTCCCGGCAAGAGGTTCTGGTGCTGACTTTGCGGTCCGGCACTCTTAAAAAATTGTACTGGAAGGATTTTATTTCCGGCGCGATCATCGAGGGGATAGTCAAACGGGTTAAAGAAAAAGCTATCGAAAGAGCTATCGAGGGCGAAGAATTGAAAATCATGTCGAAAGATTTAACAGCCTGTCTGGAAGCTGAGTTCAAGGACGGTAATCTGCTTCCATCTGAATCGCACCTGGAAGACTGGCTTCAACTACTCGATCTGGACCCGCATCAGGTGGTACGTGTGCGGCGTCCCAACGAGTCTGACCAGGCCGCCGCTGAAACCCTCAACCGGTCCATCATATGAGTGTAACGGTTCCTATTAAAACCCTCTATCGGTCCATTATATGAGCGCGACTGTTCCTTTGCTGGGTCTGGAAACTGAATACGGCGTCGTGCGTGACAAAGTGGAAAGCTACGATGTTGTCGAGGAGTCGATGCGACTCGTGCGCCGTTGCGAAATGAAAAGCGAGTTTGGCAACTGGGCCTATTCGCGGGAGCGTTCGCATCAGGATATGCGGGGGTTTAACGTATCTTCTCTGGCACAGGACGAGGAAGAGGATTCCTTTTGCGCCGAAGATCGTAAACGACCCTACAGTTACTGGGAAATGAAAAGCGACCGGGTGCTGGAAAATGGCGCACGTTTTTACAACGATCACACGCATCCTGAATACAGCACTCCCGAATGCGGAAGCGTGTTTCAGCTGGTGGCGCACGATCTGGCGGGAGAACGTATTGTTGCAGAATGTGCCCGCTTGCGGAATCAGGAGGGTGAGCTGGGTAGCGTACAAATATTCAAAAATAATACCGACTACATTGGGCATAGCTACGGGACGCATGACAATTACCTCATCTCGCGCCGACTGCCTTTCGAACATTGGGTGGAACGCCTGGTGCCATTTCTGGTGACGCGACAACTTTATACGGGCGCTGGAAAAGTCGGCACTGAACTGCGTCACGATAATTCGTTCAGCGGACTCCAACTCGCGCAACGGTCAGATTTCATCGAAACGGTATTGAGTATCGAGACGATGACCCAGCGGCCCATCATCAATACCCGCGATGAACCACACGCGACAGCGAACAAGTACCGCCGACTGCATCTGATTCTGGGGGACGCTAACATGTCTCCCTATGCGACCGCGCTCAAGGTGGGAACCACTCGTCTGGTACTCACGCTGATAGGCGAAGAAAAACTTTCGCCGCCGGTTGAGCTGGAAAACCCGGTCAACGATATTAAAACAATTTCCCGCGATCACACGGGAACGGTACTATTAAAACGTGTGGATGGCGGAACGATCACTCCGCTGGAAATTCAGGAATCTTACCTGGAATCTGTTGAAAAAAATCTGTCGGGACAGTGCAAGGAATGGGACTGGATTATCCGAGAGTGGACGCGCACTTTAGACGAACTCCAGTATCACCCTGAAAAGTTGGCGGATCGAATTGACTGGGCTATCAAAAAAGATATTTTTTCACGCTTTATGGAATCGGAAGGCGTGGGTTGGGATGATCCCTGGATCAAGAGCCTCGATTTGGAGTATCATAATATTGATCCCGAAAGAGGATTGTACCGGGGACTGGAGCAGACAGGAGATGTCGTGTCCATGTTCTCTGAAGACGAAGTTACTCGTGCTGTTAAACAACCACCGGAAGATACTCGGGCTTTTGTTCGCGGTTTGGCAGTCACGCACGGCACGGGTAAAATAAAAAACATTCACTGGACGGGCATCGAATTCACCGATGGCGGATTTATAGATCTTTCAAAGATCATCACTTCCGCCGACGTAGAACATTTGCTCAGTTCCAAAAAGGAGCAATACCCATGGTTATGAACGATCCCTTGAGGAGAGAAGAAAAAAAGGAGTCCGCTCCCGACCGTCAGGAATCCGGGCCGTCAAGTCCGGATGTCAAGCGACCGGGCCGTGACGACATTCTCAAGCGCATGAAGAAAGTTGATCCCAAACAATCAGAAAAATACAAACAGCGAACCGGGCAATAATGAAAAACTCCGACCCAATCCACAGCTCTGGCGACTTCTTTGAACTTCTCAAAAGGTCGGGTTACAATTCGCAATCCGCAATTTCGGCTCTTCCCGAAAACAAGGCACTGGAAATTCCTCAGGGAACCACCGTGCTGGCGTTTCATTATAAAGATGGAATCATTGTGGCGGGTGATCGCAGAGCCACCGCAGGCAACGCTATCATGTACGAGCGTTGCGACAAGGTGATTCCTATCGATGATTATTCGTTGATGGCCATCGCCGGGGTACCGGCGACCGCCTTCGAGATGGCGCGCATTTTATCACACAACTTCGAATATTATCGCCGTTCGCAATTGAGGAACATGAGCACCGAGGGAAAGGTGCGGGCTTTGTCGCGATTGTTAAAAGATAATGTTGCCATGGCCATGCAGGGTGTGGGCGCAGTGAGCCCTCTATTCGCCATCTACGATATACAACAGGGAAAACCGTTTTTATATTTTTACGACATGCTGGGGGCCGAGTTTCAGATACTCACCCATGTCGCCACAGGGTCCGGCTCCCCCATGATCCGGGGTGTGATGGAACACGAAAACCTTTGGGGCTCGTGTCCGCTGGAAGAACGATCACAGGAACAAGCAATGTCTCTGGCTATCCGGCTTCTGCAAACGGCGGCGCAGTTCGACTCGGCGACAGGACAAGCCCGGCCCGAAGACAAGCTCTACCCCATCATTGCGAAAATCACCAAGGACGGATACCAGTTCATCTCAGATGATGAGATGGAAGATATTTATAAAGCTTCAATGAAGAGGAATTAGTTTTGTTTTTTTAAATACCCCTCCTAATACCCGGTGGGCACCTTCGGTCTCCCCTTTCCAAGGGGAGACCGAAGGTGCCCGCAGGATAGAGGGGTTAGGGGAGGTTATTAATAAAAAATTATTTGTGCGTTACTAAATAGAGGAATCGTCTGTGTTTGAAGAACATTTTCGTTGGATGGAAGCCATTTCTACTCGCCACAGTTATGTGCGTGAAAAGCTGGGCAAGGGTCAGCCGGTCATCGGAGTTCCTTACAATGAGGGTGCGGTGATTCTGGGATTCTCCCCGCAACCCGGAAAAATTTTTGAAATTTACGACCGCATTGCTTTGGGCGGACTGGGCCATCCTGCTGATGTAGAACGTTTGCGTATGACGCTGTTGGACATGGCACATGTGGAAGGATTCAACCGCTCGGCGCAGGATGTAACCATCGCGAGGCTTTTGCAGTTCGGGCTCGCACCGGCTCTGAAACAGAATTTTGAAGAAATCCAACGTGCTCCCTATCTCATTCAAATGCTCCTGACTGAAATAAACCGCGAAGGCGGGGCCGAATTTTTCCGCGTCAATTATGACGGTTACTGGGAAACGTTCAAGAAGGGCACTGTCATTGCCGGGGACAGTAAAGTCTGCGAACGCATACAAAAGGAAATAGACAACACCGACTTTGCTTCGTTGAGCCTCGACAAAGCGCTCCAGTCGGCACTGCGCCTGTGGGAAGAAGGCCGCAAGAAAGTTGAGTCGGAGAAAGATGCAGAGTCCTCATCGGATGATGACGATCAAGATGGAGAGGAATCAGAGAAGCTTCCCGCTACTCTCAAGGAAGCATTTGATCGCTGGAATCTTGAAGCGGCGGTCCTCAGTCGCAATACCCAGCGCAAATGTCTATACCGGCTATTGACCGAACAGGAAATCTCCACTCTTGAATCCGCGGTCACTCAATAGTCATGCGAAAACGCATCTACGGTATCGAAACAGAATATGGTTTGCTGATCAAAGATACCGAGTTCAGACTGAACCCGGAGGAAGTTGCCCGTCGGATCAAGAACCATATCTTCCAAACAAAGCTGGGTGTGCTCGACCTCCACTACCGGGCCAACGACGAGCCTCCGGGTAATGGCGGATTCCTCCGCAACGCGGGACGCATATACCTGGACATGGGGCATCTGGAATACGCCTCGCCTGAATGTTCCACTCTGACCGACCTCGTCACCTATGACCGGGCCGGGGATTCTGTGATTCAGGACGCTGTGGAAGATTTGGGTTGGAGCGATCAGATAGGGATCATCAAAAATAATGTCGACCTCGAAACCAACGCGACGTTCGGTTGCCACGAGAATTATTTGGTCAGTCGCAATTTCCCATTCGACGAACGCGACAACCTGAAACTGCTGTCAGCGTTTCTGGTCACACGGCAGATATTCTGCGGCGCGGGAAGAATCGGCGGGTGCAATCCGCATCCCTTCCGCGACTGGGAAGGCACCTCTGTCGAGGAAGAAGAAGCGGAAGTCGATTTTCAAATTTCCCAAAGAGCAGACCATATCCCCAACGAATTTTACCGCTGGGTTCAATACAACCGAGCCATCGTAAACACGCGCGACGAACCTCTATCGGACCCCAGTAAGTACCGGCGCATCCATTTGCTGGTCGGCGATTCCAACATGAGCGAGTTCGCCACCGCTATGAAAATGGGAACGACCACTCTCCTTCTCGAGCTCATGGAACGGGGCCTCGCCAATCCCGACTGGATACTCGCCGAATCGGTCGAGGCCATGCGCGCGATATCGCGCGATCCGGAATTCAAATGGGAAATCGTTCTGCGAAACGGAACTCACACCACCGCACTAGAACTGCAAATGGATATGGTGCAAACCGCGAAGAAACACCTGACGGGAATGAATCATGAAACCGACTGGATCATCGAAGGGTGGGAGTCGGTCCTGAATGATCTACCCAACGGACCCGAAGCGGTGATAGGCCGTGTCGATTGGGCCACGAAATACTGGATGCTTTGCGAATTCCGAAAAGAGGAAAATCTTGAATGGCAGGATCCGTGGCTCAAGAGCTTGGATCTGGAATACCACAACATCAATAAACAAAGCGGATTGTACTGGGGACTGGAAGCCACCGGCGATACCACCCGGAAAACCAGCGACGAAGCCATTGAGTATGCCAAGACCACACCGCCAAGAGGTACCCGTGCTGACGGACGCGGTGAGTTGGTGAAAACTCTCATGAATAGCCAGGCCGGCTACCTGATCGACTGGATCGGGTTCCGCCTCAGCCGAAACCAGGAACCCTTCCTGATGCTCGATCCCTTTATTTCCTACAAAGAAGAAATCCGCAACTACCTGCAAGGAATAGAACTGGACGACCCCTCAGAGCACGACCTCCCCACGGATGAACCGGATAACGCCAAAAGAAAATATTCATAGGCCTATCTCGCGCAAAGTGCGCAAAGAGGAATGTTGAACAAATCCTCTCCCCGCCGAGGGAGAGGGTTGGGGTGAAGGGGCTAACATAATTTCCTTCCTCTGCGATCTCTGCGTTAAATGGGTTGTGCCAGTCTCCGCTATCCTTGTACCTCGCCCTGTCCGATGCTATATTGTGATCATGGGGATTGTCTGGTTCCTTAATTTTTAAAGGATATTTTGGTTATGAGTGAATGCCTGTTTTGCCAGATTAATAAGGGCGCTATCCCTTCTGAAAAGGTGTATGACAGCGATGGTTTGTTTGCCATCAAGGATGTGAATCCGCAGGCGCCGATCCATTTACTCATCATCCCGAAAAAACATTTTTCGACAATTCTGGAAATTCAGGAAGAGGATCACGAACTCATCGGATCGATTTATTCTATCGCCAACCGTCTGGCCAAGGATAACGGACTGGACCAAACCGGATTCCGCGTGGTGGTCAACTGCGGTAAAGAAGCAGGGCAGTCGGTCTTCCATATTCATTATCATCTTCTGGGCGGACGGCCTTTCAAATGGCCACCGGGTTAATGCAATGATTACTGCTGAACAACTTTACGGTAAATTAAAAGACATACGCGTGGGAAATCCACTTTGCCAGTTCACCGAGCAGATTTGCGAAACCCTCCTGCCGACGATTGAGCGGATCGAAGAATTAAAGCGGGAGAAAAATGCCATCATCCTCGTTCACAATTATGTCGCTCCACAAATCCTGTACGGTGTCGCGGACCACACGGGCGATTCATACGGACTGGCCAAGAAAGCCCGTGAATCGACTGCCGATGTCATTCTGTTCGCGGCGGTGCGTTTCATGGCCGAGACGGCGAAAATTCTTAATCCGGGAAAAATGGTGCTGGATCCGAATCCGGATGGGGGATGCACTCTTGCAGATGGAATCACTGCCAAAGATGTTGCGCGTCTGCGTGCGGAATTTCCCGATCACACTTTTGTCTGCTACATCAACACGACCGCCGAGGTGAAAGCACTTTGCGATACCTGCGTGACTTCATCCAACGTGTATACGATCATGGAGCGGATCGATAACGATAAAATTTATTTCCTGCCGGATCGCCTGATGGGCGAGAACGTTAAAAATTATCTACAGGCAAAAGGCGTGAACAAGGAGGTGGAGGTTTACGATGGCACCTGCTATGTCCATGAAGAGTACCAGCCTGAAAGTGTGGATCAGGTGCGGCATAATTTCCCAGGTGTGGAAATTCTGGTACACCCTGAGTGCAGTCCGGGCGTGGTGGACAAAGCCGACTACGTTGGGTCAACCAGCGGGATGCTTGATCACGTTCGTGGGTCTGATCACGAAAGCTTCTTTCTGCTGACTGAGTGTGGGTTGACGGGGATTCTTGAATCGGAGTTCCCCAACAAACAGTTTGTCGGCACCTGCACGACCTGCCGTTACATGAAAGCCAATTCCCTGGAGCATATTTTGAACGTGCTGGAAAACCCGGCTCCCCGAAGCATCATCGAACTCGATCCCGAAGTTCAACAAAACGCCCTGCGTTGTGTCGACAAGATGTTTTCATATCTAAAAGACTGACCAATTGCTATTTTTAGTTGCCTGATGCCCGTCCAGCCAACCTTAATACTTTAAGGACTGGAGGGCCGGGAATCAGGCAGCTACAAAATAAAATCCGCCCTCCCTCATAGATGCTAACTGTATCGGATATTTCATTCACCCGGGAAAATCCCATTCTAAGGAATGTTTCCTTTGAGCTGGCGCAAGGGGAAATCCTTATTGTGCTGGGTCCGTCAGGCTCCGGCAAGACTTCACTGTTGCGTTGTTTGAATCGGCTGGAATCGATTGACGCGGGTGAAATTTTTCTTAACGGAGAAAATATCGAAACCCCTCCGGTTATGGAACTGCGCCGAAAGATTGGACTCGTCTTCCAGACCTCCGCATTGATCCCCGGTACGGTGAAGGAAAATATTGGCATCGGCCCCGCGCTTGCGGGAAAAGATTTTCCCGACACAAATTGTCATTCTCTTTTAGCGCAAGTGGGTTTGGCCCACGAACATCTCACCCGCAACGCAGACGCGCTTTCAGTTGGAGAGCGTCAGCGGGTAGCGCTGGCACAAGTGCTCGCTAACGAACCGGATGTCCTGCTCCTTGATGAACCGACCTCTGCACTTGATCCTACTGCGGTCCTCACCATAGAGACCCTGATTCAATCACTGCACCGCAAGCTGAACACAGCGACGGTTCTGGTCACTCATAATCTGGAACAAGCAAAACGTTTCAACGCACGAACATTGGTTCTTATTGACGGGGAAGTTTTCGCTGAAGGAAACATTCACGAATTGATGGAATCGGAAAAGAGTCCGCTACTCACCAAATTTTTTGAAGGACGCATGGACTGAGACCCATTGTAGAATCTTTGAATAGAGCCAGAAAAGAGTTAGTTGCTCACGAAATCTTTTTAAGAAACTATAGCAAACTTATTTCGTAGTCTTTGAGGAGAGCTTTATGGAAAACGAATCGTTATTGATGTCATATGGACTGGTGATCGGCGCCATTCTGATTTCATTTTATAATCAGCTTAAAATTGAGCGTGAACTGTTTTGGAGTTCGCTCCGCGCAACGGTGCAATTGATTGCCATGGGCTTTGTGCTGGAAGCGATCCTGGACATTCAAAACCCGCTGTACCTGTTACTAATCCTTTTATTCATGTGCACCGTGGCGGGAGCCATTTCCGGCAATCGGGGAAAAGAAATTTCCGGTTCGCACTGGATAGCCTTTGCGGGAATTTTTATCGGATCGCTGGTGACATTTGGAGTATTGTACGCGGCCGGAGTAATCGAGTCAGAGACGCGGTATGTGATACCGCTCGGCGGGATGATCATAGGCAACTCGATGAAGGCGTCATCACTTTCGCTCAACCGACTGATCAGCGAAATGGGACACCAGAGAGCACGAATAGAAACCCTGCTAGCGTTGGGTGCGTCATCGAAGCAGGCCGCGCTCAATGCAGTGGGCCAGTCGGTCAAAGCGGCGATGATCCCTACCATGGACACAATGAAGACTGCGGGGCTGGTTCACTTTCCCGGCATCATGACAGGATTCATCATCGCGGGCGGATCACCCATGACCGCAGTAAAATTTCAGTTGGCGATTATGTATATGGTCGCGGGTGCGACGGGCATCACCTGCCTTATCGTAACGCTCCTGGCCTACCGCCAATGCTTCACCCGCAACCTTCAGTTGACCACCAGGCGCGGGGCCGCATAAAACCTCAGATTCTACCATTCTCCCCGGCTACTGAAGATCGCGGGGTAATTTACCGTAATTTGCTCCCGCTCTTAGCGGGGTCCCGTCATATTTTCGGGGCGGACTTTTTCATCGAACTCTTCTGCGGTTAGCAGGTTGAGTGCGACTGCCGCCTCTTTGAGTGTGGTGTTTTCCTGATACGCTTTCTTGGCGACTTTAGCGGCGTTGTCGTATCCTATGTGCGGATTGAGCGCGGTCACGAGCATGAGCGAATTTCTCAGGTGCGCTTCAATCTGTATTTTGTTCGGTTGGGTTCCAGCGACACAGTGATCGTTGAATGAACGGGACGCATCGGCCAAGAGCCTGATGGATTGGAGCAAATTGTAAATCATCACGGGTTTAAACACGTTGAGCTCGAAGTTGCCGGATGATCCGCCAACTGCGATGGCGGTGTCATTACCAATCACTTGAGCCGCGACCATGGTCATCGCTTCCGATTGCGTGGGGTTGACCTTGCCCGGCATGATGGAGCTTCCCGGTTCATTCGCAGGCAAGACAAGTTCGCCGATGCCGCAACGGGGTCCGGACCCAAGCCAACGAAAATCGTTGGCGATCTTCATGAGGGAGCACGCCAGGGTTTTCATCACGCCACTGGCCTCGACCACAGCATCGTGCGCGGCGAGTGATTCAAATTTATTAGGTGCGGTTATGAAGTCCCGCCCTGTAAGCTCTGCTATTTTATCCGCTACCTTTACCGCGAACTCGCGATGCGAGTTGAGTCCGGTGCCCACCGCCGTTCCGCCCAGTGCTATTTGACTCAGCCGCGGCAAACAGCCGTTGACTCGTTCGATTCCGTTAGTGAGTTGCTGGACATAGCCGCCGAATTCCTGCTCCAGCGTAAGTGGTGTCGCGTCCATTAAATGAGTGCGCCCGATTTTAATGATTCCTTTAAACTCGTCACGTTTCTTTGCCACCGCGTCGCGAAGCCGGGTGAGTTCCGGGAGCAGGTGATCATGAATGCGCTCGACAGCCGCGATATGCATGGCCGTTGGAAAAGTGTCGTTGGACGATTGCCCCATATTGACATGGTCGTTGGGGTGAACCGGGTCTTTGGAACCCATCTGTCCCCCCGCTATTTCGATGGCCCGGTTGGCGATGACTTCGTTCGAGTTCATGTTGGACTGCGTTCCGCTCCCCGTTTGCCATACACGTAGCGGGAAGTGTTCATCGAGCGTTCCCGCGATTACTTCATCGGCGGATTTCGCGATGAGATCTTTTTTGTCTTCCGGCAGGAGGCCCAGTTCAGCATTGACGATTGCAGAGGCTTTTTTAAGAATCCCCATGCCCCGGATAATTTCCCTCGGCATGGTTTCAGTTCCAATATCAAAATGGATGAGTGACCGGGCTGTCTGCGCTCCGTAATAGCGATCCGCCGGAACTTCAATCTCGCCCATGCTGTCGGTTTCTATCCGCTTCGTCATAAAATTGTTCTCCATTGTATGTGTAGGGTGTTGTTGGGCAGATTCTATCGTAAAGTCGCGAAGAACGCAAAGAAGGCCAGTGGTCTATTGATCCTCCCATCAAGGAGGATCAGTCCTAGTAAAGAGTCTGCGGCTCTACAGGGACTAGACTAGTGGGAGTAGTCGGGCATATTTTCCGCGACGTAGGATTTAAATTTTTTGAGGATACGTTGTTCCGTCTGGCGGACGGCCTCACGAGTGATGTTGTGGTCGTCGCCTATTTCCTGCAGGGATCGCGGGGATTCACTAAGAACACGATCTGTTAAGATTTCCTGTTCGATAGGTTTCAGTTCTTTTTTAAAGATATTGATTTCTTTTTTGAGTGCCGTGAGAAACTGTTCCTGTTCCGCGTGTTGCTCGGGTGTTACTTCAGAGTGATCCGTCAGGGACATTGCGGGTGTATATTCTTCACCTTCCCGCAAGGGAGTGTCGACCGAAACGTCTGCCGCTCCCAGGCTGGCCTGGACATCGATGACGTCAGTTTCATCGACACCGAAGTGTTCTGCCAGCAGTTTGGTTGTGGGTGCGTAGCCTTGTAGTTCAAGTTTTTCTTTTTCCTTGCGCAAATTGTAGAGCAGTTTTCGGCGCGCGTTGGTTGTTCCAACACGAACCAGTCGCCAGTTGTCGAGCATGTATTTCAGGATATAAGACCGGATCCACCAGGTCGCATAGGAAGAAAGCCGGGCACCACGAAAGGGGTCAAAGTTTTTCACCGCTTTCAATAGTCCAACATTTCCTTCCTGAATTAGATCCATCATATTCTGCCATTGTCTGCGGAAAGTCATGGCGATACGCACCACGAGCATGAGATGCGAGGTAGTGAGCCGGTAAGCCGCGTTAGCGTCGCCTGTTTCCATGAGCTTGACAGCCAGTTCCCGCTCCTCCTCTTCAGTGAGGCCCTCGTAGCGTCGAACTTCGTTGAGGTAGGCTGTCAGTGGATCAACCCGGACGACCGAGGTATCATTAGTCACCGTCGGGAGCAGGGACGGGTGATCTTCAGCCACCTTTACCGGATCGAGTAATTCTATTTCATCCGGATCAACGACTTCCGCTTCGATCTCCTCTACATCATCCTGTTTGGAATCATCATTCATAATTGAAATGTCAGTGACCGGAAAAAGTCGCAGGCCTTGCGTTCTTGAGTTTATTCTTGTTAAAATCTACAATAATCATATGGCTAGATTAGTTATTATACTGGCGCTTGTCGCCGGATTCATCATGTTATATCGGTCCCTGTTTGGGGCCAATCCACGCCTGGAAGATTCGTCCGAGGCGTCCGAGATGATACAGGATCCAAATTGCGGGGTGTATGTGCCAAAAAATCAGGCTATTGCCCGGTCAGTGCTAGGCGAAGAACACTTCTTTTGCAGTGAAAAATGCGCCGATGAATACCCCTCAAAGAAAAGCTGACTACTGGGAACAAGACCAGTATACTACTAGTATATTCTAACCAGTTTGTTGGGCTCCGTCCATTAGGGTCTCCTTTTTTGTTCATTTTTCCAAGAGGTCGTATGTTTCAGCGAATATTAAGTTTGGTTGTTCTGGGGATGTTTTTATTCACCCTTCCGGCAAGTGCCGAGGAGAAAAAGGCCGAGTGCCAGCCAGTGGAAATTAAAAATGTGAAGGTGGAGGGGTTCATCTCCAAGAAATTCCGAAAACAACGGAAAAAGATAAAGAAGGAGTTTTCTGAAATGGGGAACACGCGCACTGCCATCAGAGTGTATCCAATGGGAGATACTGCCGACGTGGTTGCCGTAGGCCGTTGTGTTCCCGCCTACATCGCCCGCCATGTTCTCAACACAGCAATAAAATATACAACGGGTGTAGGTAGCCTCGTGCTCCAGGATTTCGTGCATGTTCACTGGATAGGAATCGGTACCACCATGTTTGACGAACCATCACAGAAGATAATAACCCCGGAGCAGGTACAGCAACTGCTCAATCCGGAGCTTGGTGATAAGGAATTCCACGCACTCTACAGGAAACTGTCAGTACAAGATGAACTGGTTCCTTTTTTCGGACTTGAAGTACCTAATGCAAAAATTCCCGGTGCGAGCACTATCCTGCAAAAAAATTAACGGCTCTGGAAAATTATGGCCTGCCGCAGGTTATTGACAATTTCTGTATTGGTATTTACAGGGTTTTTATTTTGTCAGGCGGAGGCTTTGGAGTGTCCGCCTATCGAAAGCAAAGGCGTGAAGGTTGAAGCCTGGATGTCCAAGCGGTATGGAAAAAACCTGAGGGAAGTTCGGAAAGAATTTGGCGCGATGGGAAACACACGCGTCACCCTGTGGGTTTATCCGGCGGAGAATCCGTCAAAGACCGTTGCTATAGGCCGTTGTGTTCCCGCCTACATCGCCCGCCACACCCTTCGCAAAGCCATAGAATATTCGGGCGGTGTCAACGCCCTGGTGCATCAAGGGTTCATCTCTTCCCATTGGATAGGAGTCGGCACATCCCTGTTCGCCGAGGATTCGCTTCAATCCATCACCCCGGACCAACTCGCTCGCCTCATGGATAGTTCACTCGACACACACCAGTTCCAGTCACTCTATCGTCAGCTTACAGTACAGTCGGACAAGGTGAAGGCCTTTGGTCTCACGCTGGACAATCCAAAGTTGATGAAAGATTTCAACCGGGAATAATTTCTGTAAAAGAATATTTTATCAGGGGAGGGAGAAGGATGAATTGGAGTGATTCATAAAATTCCCCTCATCCTAACCCTCTCCCTCAAGGGGAGAAGGGATTATTTACTTTTATGGCCCTGCGCCTAGCAGTTAGCCGCGGCGTACCAGGCGGACGCCGTGGGAAATAGTTTTGTCTTCCTTTTCGTACCAGTAGGCAAACCCGTTGATGTAAAAAATTATGCGCGCTTCACGACCGCGAACTTCTGAGGTCCATGTTGTGTTTCCCGCTCCCGGTGAGAAAATGGAATCGAGATGGATGTCGCCCCCTTTAAAATCCTTATTCAATTTGTTCTGATCGAAGAGTGTCAGAGCTTCCTGAGCTGATGGTATTCGCCAGTCATCGTAACCTCCGACTTTTTTGCCATTCATATCAGCGGCATATTGTTCGGCCTCATCCCACGAGACCTCCTTGTCGAGATCAAGCCTGGAATCATTTGCCATCCATGTGAGGCTGGTTTGGGAATCGTATACAGTGCTATCTTCATTTTTCAAAAACCGCGACTTTTTATTTTCCATATTATGAAGAACCTTTATTTATTCAGATGATTGTTCGGTATATCAGCGTAGCAAAATTTATCAAGTCCTGTAAAGATCATTGCGCCTGTCTTTGAATAAATCGTTGCTGGAGTTGATGGATTTGTTACGTGCTTTTTCGATATCGATATCGACAATTTGTGTTTCTTCATCAGTTTCCGAAGCTCGGACCAGAATATTTCCGTCGGGGTCAACCACCTGGCTTTGTCCGATAAAACGAAGTGGACTGCCAGGGATACGCTCCTCTGTCCCCACCCGGTCGGCGGTGATGGCAAAGACACGGTTTTCCAGACAACGGGTGATCATGGCTTGAGGACAGTGCGGAAGAACCAGATTGGAAGGATGCGCGATGACGTCTGCTCCGGCCAAGGCGAGTGTGCGGGCCGACTCAGGAAAACGCCAGTCGAAACAGATCATGACACCAACGCGGACCGATCCGATATCAAAAACACTCAAAGGCAAACCACCCGGATCAAAGTAGTTTTTTTCGGTATCAAAAAGATGTGTTTTGCGATATTTGCCGAGGTATCCATCAGGCCCGATAATAACAGCCGAGTTATAGGCGCTATCACCATCCTGCTCTGCGATTCCGGCGATAATGGAAGTCTGGTTTTGTTTACAGATTCGGATGAGTGCCTGAGTGGTGGGACCTTCAGGAATTGATTCGCCCAGAGTGAGAGCTTCTTCCCGATTCAGGAAATGATAGCCCGTGCTGAACAGTTCCGGCAAGACTATTAGATCTGCACTGTTACTGGAGAAAAGAGATTCAACTTTTGCCAAGTTGGACTCAATCTCACCAAACACAGGGTTATTCTGAATAAAACCGACGCGCATCGGACAAAGTCCTCCCTAAGGTAGTCTGAACGGGAATTGGACAATTGCAGGACCTGTCATCCAATAATTGTAGTTGCCCAATTCATTGGGCGAATTTCTTCAATTTCTAACACCAAATTCGCCTGATGAATCAGGCAACTACAAAGTCAAAACACACTCGTTATATGAGAGAAGGTTATTTAAGTTGAGAAAATTGGTTTCGCATCAAGTGGTCGATCAGCGTCAAAGCCATCATGGCTTCGGCGATGGGTACGGCGCGTGGCGAAACGCATGGATCGTGGCGTCCTTCGACACGGATCTTTGCTTTCTTCCCATCGACCGTTACGGTGTCTTGTGATTTGGTGATGGAAGACGTTGGCTTGACGACCATCCGCAAAACAATATCCGATCCGTTGGAAATGCCCCCGTGAATTCCACCTGCGTTGTTTGTTTTAGTGGTAATTTTCTTACCCTTAACGGTGTAAGGATCGTTGCATTTGGAACCGTACATTTCCGCCGCTTCGAATCCGATACCAAACTCAACCCCTTTGACAGCGGGGATGCTCATCATGGCCTTCGCGAGATCGGCATCGAGCCTGTCAAACACCGGCTCTCCCAGTCCTGCCGGTACTCCCGTAGCAACAAGCTCAACCACACCCCCTACCGAATCCCCTTTTTTGCGTGCGTCCAGGATATGGTCGATCATCTTCTGGGCCATTTTCTTATCCGGACACCTGACGATATTTTTTTCAATTTGTTTGAAGTCCATTTTTTGAGCAATGTACGGACCGACCTGTTTTGTGTAGCCAATAATTTTTATTCGCTTACGCGCGAGAAGTTTTTTTGCGATGGCTCCAGCGGCAACACGGCCAACCGTTTCACGAGCGCTGGAACGTCCACCACCCCGATAGTCGCGAAACGCGTATTTCATCAGATAAGTGAAGTCAGCGTGCCCCGGTCGAAACAGGTTTTTAATATCTTCATATTTGGAGGAGTCTGCGTCCTGATTCTCCACCCATAACGCGATGGGAGTGCCGGTAGTTTTTCCTTTAAAGACACCAGAGAGAATACGCACACAGTCCGTCTCTTTCCGCATTGTAGTGACCTTGCTCTGACCGGTTTTCCTGCGGTCGAGTTCCTTCTGGATATCAGCTTCCTTAAGGGAAAGCCCGGCAGGACATCCATCGACTACCACACCGACACCCTCACCATGAGACTCTCCCCATGTTGAAATTTTAAAAAGCGTTCCGTATGAACTACCCGACATATTCAAGTCACTTTCTTTTTAACTGAATGAAATGTTTCTCTTTGTTATCTGAATAATAGTAACGAAAGCCAGAGGCGTAAAACTGAATTGTGTATTATAAAAGAAAATCAGACGCAATCCAGCGACGATCCTTAAATAAACTGAAAACTTTTTTGAACTGCGCTGGAATTAAATTGGGTAAGGGAAGAAAAGACTGGGCTGACAGCATCGGAAACTATCTATGTTCGGGGAAGCTAAAGAAACTCGACCCAGACAGCAACTATGCAACCCAACATCTAAAAGGTCATGTTTTTCAAAGGTTTTTCAGGAGCATAGTCATTGGTGTCCCCGGTTAACTCGACAGGAAGTTTACTTGTCTACCAACTCCCGTAACTCTTTTCCAGCTTTGAAAAAAGGAACCTTTTTAGCAGGAACATCCACTTGTGCACCAGACTTAGGATTTCTTCCAAGACGAGCATTTCTTTCACGAATTCTAAAGCTACCAAAACCACGCAACTCAACTTTTTTTCCTTCGCTCAAGGACTCGGTAATGCTTTGGAACACAGTATTTACGACAACTTCCGTTTGTTTTTTAGTCAGGTTGATCTGGCTAGAAACCTTTTCAACCAACTCCGCCTTAGTCATTTTCTCTTCCCCCGGGAAACAAAATGAATAGTTTTACTCCTCTGAAAACCGGTAGAGTATATCATGAGGAAGACTTAAGTCAATTCATTTATTTTAAAGGGCTTCGTGGATTATTTGCAAAAAAGAAGGCGGTGTTTTTCATCAACCGCAAGCCCTGATTATTGGACCGGCAGTGAGAATTGCAAATCACCTATGGGCCAGGTGTATTGAAGGGGGGACCGGGAAGCGGATAAATATTTCTGCATAACCGGTTGATTTAAAGTCGCTTGGAGTAACCAGTCCAGAAACTCGACACTCTTTGTTTCCTTAATAATCTTTGGCTCACCGATGATTCCGATTTCACGCGCCAGTTGGTCGATGCTGACTTGCATCCCGCCCAACTTGTCCACCAGGTTCATGGAAAGCGCCTGACGTCCGGTCAGTATCCTGCCATCGGCCACTTTACTAACCTCCGCAACGCTTAGGTTGCGCCCCTTGGCGACGGCTTCTATAAATTGTTGGTGAACATCCGTGACAACATCCTGAAGCAGGCTCCGTTCCTTCTCGGTCATGGGGCGAGCGGGAGAACCGGTGTCTTTAAATTTTCCTGCTTTAATGACCTCGGGTTGCAAACCAATTTTATCCATCAAACCTTTCATGTTTGAAAAGGCCATGATGACACCAATGCTACCGGTCAAAGTTCCCGGATTCGCATAGATCTGGTTCGCGGCACTGGCAATATAATAGCCTCCCGAAGCGGCGAGCGTGCCCATCGACGCGTAAATAATTTTCTTACCCTCGCGGGTTTTGAGAACTTCATCGTAGATTTCCTGAGACGGGCCAACAGTACCACCAGGGGAATCGATCCGCAGAACGATTCCCCTAATGCGCTCATCTTCACGAAACTTTTTGATTTGATTGACTATACCTTGTGAATCCTGAATAAGTCCGGTTATTTCAACGACACCAATTCTATTGTCGGTAATCTGATCTTCCATCCATGGCGAAACTATGGACGAAATGCCGACAAGAGCCAGAACTCCAAACATGAAGAGGAATAGCTTTCTGGTAAATGATCGTTTTTTTATCCCAGAATTATAAGTTTCCATAAGACCTGTATTTAACCCGCGAGTTTATATAGTCAATCGAGTTTTCTATTCATATGTAGCATAATTCATAACTGCGTTTTGCAATCAGGAAATAGACTCAAGTATATCGAACAATTTTAATCAGCAAATTAATCGCTTTCTTCTTCCTTGAAGTTATCCAACTGAGTCTGTTCCTGCTCAATGGCTGTCAGATCTAGATCTTGCTCATGAGCTTTAATGCTCAAAGCAATTTTTTTACTGTTGGTATCTACCTTGATGACTTTTGCCTTTATCTTGTCACCAACGGCAACAACCTTTTCCGGAGAAGTGACCTTTTCTGAACTCAACTGGGATACATGGATCAATCCTTCCAATCCATCACCAAACTCAGCGAAAGCACCGAATCCAGTTACCTTGATAATCGCCCCCTCAACCTCTGTTCCGATGAGGTAGTTCTTGGCAATATCGTCCCAGGGGTCGGGTTGCAGTTGTTTGACACCAAGTGAGATGCGGCAACTATCTTTATCAATGCTGAGTACCACAGCCTTGGTGGCATCCTTTTTCTTGAGTACTTCTGACGGATGCTTGATTTTTTTCCAGCTCAAATCAGAGATGTGTATCAGACCGTCCACACCATCTTCCAACTCGATGAAAGCGCCGAAGTCTGTCAAGTTTCTAACTGTACCGTCGACTTCCGATCCAACAGGATATTTTCGTTCAATTTCTTCCCATGGATTGGGTTCAATTTGTTTCATTCCAAGTGAAATACGTTTTTTCTCCTTATCGAGAGTTAGGACCACCGCTTCGACCTCATCACGAATAGAAACGATTTTGCTTGGATGCTTAACGTGTCGGCTCCAACTCATTTCTGAAATATGGACCAGTCCTTCGATGCCTTTTTCCAATTCGACAAATACACCGTAATCGGTGATGCTGACAACCTTGCCTTTGATGCGCGTTTCAACAGGATATTTTTCGTCCACATTGACCCACGGATCGGGAGTGATTTGTTTGAGTCCGAGTGAAACGCGCTCTTTTTCTTTATCAAATTTGAGCACCATCACTTGTACCTTGTCACCGATAGAGAACATCTCTGAAGGATGATTGACGCGCCCCCAGGACATGTCCGTGATATGGAGGAGTCCGTCGATACCACCCAGGTCGATAAAAACACCATACTCGGTGATGTTTTTGACGATACCGTCCACAAGATTTCCCTCTTCCAGTTTCTGCAGGGTTTCGGAACGACTTTGTTTGCGTTGTTCCTCAAGCAGAACTCTTCGGGACAGAACAATGTTGCCGCGCTTCTTGTTCATCTTAATGATACGCATCTGGAATTTTTCGCCGATCAGTTTCTCCAGATTGCGGATGGGTCGTAAATCTATCTGGGAACCTGGCAGGAAAGCTTTGAGTCCAATGTCAACCGTCAGGCCGCCCTTCGCTTTCGCGATAACGGTGCCTTCAATAGTTTCATCGGCTTCATATGTATTAACCAGTTCGTCCCATAGTTTTATTTTGTTTGCTTTCTCTTTAGACAGAACAACATTGCCGTCGTTGTCTTCGACACGCTCGAGGAATACTTCGACCTCATCCCCTATGGCCATGCTCTTCCCACCTTCCGGGAACTCGTGCAGTTGGACTATTCCTTCCGACTTGAAACCAACATCGACGGTAGCCATCCCTTTTGAAATTTCTATAATTTTCCCATGGATGACCTGACCTTCTTTGAATTGGTTCAGGCTTTCAGAAAAATATGTTTCCATTTCTTCCCAGGCCGCTTGGTCCTCGGGAGAAAGTATTTCCTTTTCTTCATCTTCAAAGTCATCTTCAAATATTAATTTTGTTTTTGATTTAGCCATGATTAAAACGTTCTCTCTTAAATTTATAAAGCATACAATAGCTTAGGTTAATAATAGGGCCTTCCAAAAAGTACTGCGGACCCAGGTTAATGGTTTTTTATTCGCTCAACCACGAGTCCCTTAAAAAGCACTACGGACCCGAGTTAATAGTTTTCATTATTTGCTCAACCACCTGATCGATACTGAGATGGGTCGTGTCAATGAGAATGGCATCCTCCGCTTGTTTCAGCGGTGCAATTTTCCTATTGCGGTCTTCCTGATCTCTCTGCTTGACCTGTTCTATAATTGTCGCCAGATCGGCGTTTGCGATTTGTTTTTTATCTTTCAGTTCAGTGAACCGGCGGCGACCTCTTTCCTCCGGATCGGCGTCCATGAAAAACTTTTTATCGGCTTGTGGGAAAACAACTGTTCCGATGTCTCTTCCGTCCATGACCACCTGGCCCTGCTTGCCAAGCTCGCGTTGCTTGGCTGTCATGATTTCACGAATGATCGGTTGCGCCGCAACTATTGCCGCTCCACGACTGATTGTTTCTTCTTTAAGCTGACTGGTGATGTTCTCACCATCAATGAATACCGATTGTCCATTTTCTCCGGGCACAAGCTCGATTTTGGTTTCTCGTGCGATATTCGCCACGGCATCTTCATCGCCAAGTGTCACTTTTTTCTGCAAGCTTTTCCACGCGACTGATCGATACATGGATCCGGTGTCGATATATCGAAAATGTAATTTCTCGGCGACTATTTTTGCGATGGTACTCTTCCCGCTTCCGGCGGGTCCGTCTATAGCTATGATCATGCGTTTCCGGTGAGGTTGAGCCGATGCTTGTTGGCGGTCTCAAATTCACGGGTGAGCAGTTCACCGTTTCCTTGTTCAATGCCAGACCGAAGATGATCCAGTGTTTCCTGAAACCGGTCCAGACAATGCAAAACAGATTCTTTATTTGACAAACAGATGTCTCGCCACATTACCGGGTCACCACCGGCGATCCGGGTTATGTCTTTGAGTCCGCCACCTGAGAACGATGTTATCTCGTCATGGTTATCAGACTGCAAACTGCCGATGGTGTTCATCAACGCATAAATCAAAACATGGGGCAAATGACTGACTGCTCCGAAAATAAAATCGTGTTCTTTGGCATCCATGATCGACACGCGCATCCCAACAGTGCCCCAGAGTTCGACAATACGTTTTAGCGCAGACGCGTCAGTTTTGTCCGTTGGGGTAACAATGCAACGGGCTCCTTTGTACAAGGTATCGGTCGATACACGGAATCCTGATTTCTCACCTCCCGCAATGGGGTGAGCGCCAACGAAAAAAACTCCATCAGGAATCAAGGCCTCCACTTCCTGCACCAGAGATTCTTTTACTGAGCCGACGTCGGTGACCAAACATCCTGGCTTGATGTGCGGAGCCATCTCGCGGACCAACTGGCCTATAGCCCGCACGGGTGAGCACAGGGCCACCAGATCGGCATCTTGTACCGCTGATTGCATATCAAGCGCCACCTCGTCGATGATGCCCAAGCTTTTGGCTTCTTCCAGATTAGCCTTGTTGCGTCCGTAACCCACAAGTGATTTTACCAATCCGAGCTTGCGCAGTACTTTTGCCAGCGATCCCCCTAAAAGGCCAACTCCTATAATGGTTACCCGATCAAATGAATTCATTCTCTTAAGCCTTCCTCGGGTAAGAACCCAGCACTCTCAGAAACAGACACATCTTCTTCAATGACGCTAACGATTTTTGAATTGCAGAATCATCGGTGTGCCCTTCCAGATCGACATAAAACAAATATTCCCAGGGCCGGTCCCTGAGTGGACGCGATTGGATTTTCGACAGATTGATTTTATTGCGACCGAAGAGTTGCAATACTTTGAGAAGAGATCCCGCTTCGTCCTTGATGGAAAACATGACAGATGTTTTGTTCTGTTTTTCCTTTTTGGCCTCGTCTTTACCGATGATTAGAAATCGAGTGTAGTTTTCCGAACGGTCTTGAATATTTTCTGCGACGATATTTAATTTGTATACCTCAGCGGCAAGCTTGCCCGCGACGGCGGCACTGGTCCTCTTTTTAACCACCATTTCCGCCGCACTGGCTGTGCTGGACGTGGGTATCTGCTCTACACCCGGCAGGTTTCTGCTCAGCCATTGTCTGCACTGCCCCAGTGGTTGCGGATGGGTGTATATGGTTTTTATCTTTTTCAGATCTTTGGTTTTTGAAAGCAGGGAAAGCGAAATAGTGCTTTTGATTTCATCGCAGATCAACAAAGGTGAATCGACGAAACAATCCAATGTAAGGTTGATCACCCCTTCGATGGAATTTTCCACAGGAACCACACCGTAGTCGCAGGCGCCCTGCTCAACCTGACGGAAGACAGATTCAATATTTTGGTTGGCGATAAATACCGATGAGTGCCCGAATTGTTTGATCGCCGCCTGATGGCTGAAAGTAGTTTCCGGTCCGAGGAAACCAATGCGCAGGGGCTTTTCAAGGGCTAGTGTGGCTGAGAAAATTTCACGGAATACGGATTCCAGCGAGTCATCAGGGAAGGGTCCCTTGCTGTCCTTTATGATCCGTTCAATAATAGCGCGTTCCCGGTGCGGCACATGAAAATGCTTCGAACTGTTGTTCCTAGACTTTTCTTGTCCAATTTTAATCGCGAGTTCGCCACGCCGGTTTATCAGCTTGAGTAACTGATCGTCTATCTGGTCTATCTTGCTACGAATATCTTGAATCTTGGCCAAAGAGCCATACCGCCTTTACTTGGATTTTCGACAATCCGCTAAGATTTCGAATGGGAGCATTGATGATTTCATAAAATGACCCTAAAATGCAAGTTATTTTTGAAACTTAGGGGGAAGAAGCTATGGTTCTACTGGAATTCAGCATGTCGCCTTTAGATAAAGGAGAAAGTGTGAGCGAATACGTCAGCCGGTCGCTTAAGATCATTTCCGAGAGCGGTGTCGATTACCGACTCAACCCAATGGGTACGGTTTTGGAAGGGGAATGGGACGAGGTCATGGACGTGGTGAAACTATGCTATGAAAAAATGAGCTCCGACTGCAAACGCATCACCTGCGGCATAAAAATCGATTACCGCGAAGGAAAATCAGGCCGACTCGAATCTAAAATGACTTCAGTAGAGAAAAGACTGGGGAAAAAGTTGAAAACATGAAGGCTGGAGGCGGGAAACTGGAGACAGGAAAAGGCTCCCCCTTAAAAAAAGGGAGGGCCTTATCTGCGTTCATCGGTGTTTATCTGTGGTTCCTGAACTCGCATCAATTCTTGGCGGATGTAACTCACTACTGAAGAAATTTCCTGCTCAGTGAGGACGTTTTCCCAAGGCATCATGGCGGTTTTGGGTCGGCCTTTAGTTACCGAACGGATCATTCGTTCGCGGGTGAGTTCCTCTTTTGATTCTTTTGCGGTGAAATTTTTTGGGGATGGATATAGGGCATTGGCGGCGAAGGTTTTTCCATCACCGTGGTCGCCATGACAGACTTTGCATCGGTCATGGTAGATTTTTTTTCCTTCTGCGATGTCATTATCCGGGGTGTGGTGGTTTGCCGCCATGAGAAAACTTCCCATGAGTAGGTAGCTGATGGCATGAAAAAGTATTTTTCTATGAGAATTCATGTTCAATGGATTCTATCTCTCCTCATAGGGTGGGGTCAGCCCATATCTTCCGGGTTTTCCACGAGCATGGCAGAGATTATCCTTTCTTTTATGCGGCGGATGAGTTTGTCGAAAACAAGCTTTTTGTCTTTGAGGGAAACGTAGAAAACGTCTATGCCGCGTCCGCCCTGGGTTGATATTTTAGAGCTGTGGATTTGAATATCGAAGTCGGCGAAGACTTTAGAGATTTTATAGAGCATTCCCAAATGGTCGCGGGCTTCGATGCGGAAGATGGAAAAGTTTGGGTCGCTTATGTTATCTACCTTAACTTTTGGCATGATGGCTTCGGTCGATTTCTTTTCTGATATATACCGGGTTCGCCCGGCCAGCAGCTTAGGCAGGTCTGTCTGACCTTCGAAAACATCTCTTAGATCCTGATTGAGGTTTTTCCAGATTTTCAGGTTGTCTCCGGTCAGCCTTTCAGTTTCCTCTATATGGAGACTAATAATAATCATGCCATCTCTCCGCACATAAATTTGCGCTCCCAGTATATTGATGCTTCGTGCAGTGAGAGCGCCTACCAGTATTTTAAAGGCTTCGAATCTTGCTGGACAACAGAGAATGACCTGATGATATTTCCCCTCTTCGTTATGGTTATGATTAAAAATGAACAGTTTGTCTTTCAGCGAACGTATGAGTCGCACATGCAGGGCCGCTTCCTCAGCGCGGACGGTTGCCAGATAATCCTCGGCCATATTGTTAAAATGAAACTCAAGGTCTTCTGGCGGAAACTCCCAATGGAGAATTTTATAGACTTCGACCCATGTCGTTAGGGATCGAGAGTGAAGTGACTCAGGCTGTTTAAAATAATCGCGTGACCGCTGATACAACTCGGAGAGAAGAACTTTTTTCCAAGAGGTCCAGGTGCCTGGCGCGACAGCTCTAAGCTCGGCGTAACTACTCAGGTAGAGCAGATTCAGTTTATCGAGGGTCTCCACTTTTTTAGCAAAACTTTCTATCACCGCTGGCTGATGAATGTCGCTGTGCAAAGCGGTTTCTATCATTAAATAAGCGTTCCCCGTCAGGAAGTCGGCGATCCTTGCCTCATCGGGATTCAGACTCAGGTGAACGGTTGCCAGCGAAAGTATTTTCAAGCGCTGTTCGGGACTTTCCCAATCCTTATTTTTGCCAATGGATTGAAGGAGGGCCGATACTTTGAGCATAACTTTCGAATCCAGCGGTTTGTAGATTTCAGCGAGCTCTTTGAATTCGTCGGGTGTATTTTCCAGTTCTTCAAGAAAGCGGACCATTCGCAGGGAATGTTCGTCTGCCGTGTAGCGATGATAAAAATCATAGCTCACCCTACAATGGGCGTGTCCAAACTCGGGCAAAAGCAGACCGAGGACACCGACTTCATGCAGGTGACGAAGAAACCGTTCGGAAAGATTATTTTTCAAGGTATTAAAAATGAAAGCTTTAACATCATTTTTGTTTAGAAACGTCTCATCCAGCAAATGGTTCTGTTGTTTTATCTGCCGCTTGATTTGATAGTTTGGAATGAGTTCGTGCGTCTGGCACAGTTCGAACGCGGTCAGAATCAAGCCGGGGTTTTGTTCGAACATTTGACCGGTGTCCTTCTCGTCCAGTATCAGGTGCCCATCCGATGCGTGGAATCCGTCGCCAAGATTCTTTTTAGTGAACGAGGAAAATACTTTTTTGATGGTGCGTCTTGTTTCGATGCACCGCTGAAATATAATTTCCGAGTATTGGTGGATGTTGGTTGCGTGAAGAAAATAGTCGCGCATGAACTGTTCCACACGAAGCACTTCGTTTCTTTCTTTATATCCCAGGTTGGCGCTCACGTCTTTTTGCAGATCGCGAGCGAGGACATCCTGTTTCTTGTTTTTCAGATAATGGAGTTCATTCCGCACGCGCAAGGTAAAGTCAACAGACCGATTAAGAATATCCAGCTCTTCTGATGAGACAATGTCATCGCGAGGTATCTCGCGAAAAGACAGGCACTGGAAACGGACGGCGACAGCCCATAGCGCGGTATGATAGTCCCGCAATCCACCTACGCCTTCCTTGACATTGGGTTCCGGGTCACTGGAAGGTCCTGCTCCTGATTTATACCGCAGGGCCTTTTCCTCTGCCTTGGCATCGAGAAATCCTTTGATGTTTTTTCTCAGCGCGTTTTTTTCAATGGATTGAAAAAATTTTTCGTATTTACTTTGGTTTCCTATTAAGAACCGGGTCTCAATCATCGAAGTTTTGATGGTGATTTCCTCTTCAGCCAGAAGCAGGCACTCTTGCAGAGTGCGGCAACTTTGTCCTATTTCAAGTCCCAGGCCCCAAAAAGTGGGAATGGAATCCTGAATAACCAGATCGGTTGCCCGGCGAATATTTTTAGGCCGCAGGAAAAGGAGGTCAACGTCGGAGAATGGATTTAATTCGCCACGTCCATATCCCCCCACCGCGATCAGGGAAAATTCTTCCAATAAGACTTCCGGAGAAGACTTTCCTCGGGAAGCAAGAGCTTCTATGATGTGACGCAAAACAGAATCAATCAGTGAAGTATTTGCCTGAATCACTTCGCGTCCGCCCGCGCCATCGCGGTGAAACTGTTTGATTTTGTCCCGTTCCAGTGCCAGAAGGTCTTTGAAATCAGCGTAAAACTGAGGCAATCCCGCCAAGTCCTCCGGCATGGGAGGGACAGCGCTGAAATCCATTCCAAACTGGTATTGTTGCAACTCTTGATTCATATATAAAATTCCCTTGTTCCAGCCCAAAATCGCTTGCAAATTTGGGGATAATATTTTAGTTTACCCCAATCCGTCCATGAGGCTCACATAAAAGTCTTATCTATTTTTTGCAGTTATATTGTTCCCCATTTATTCAACTCTTCGAAAGTTTTTGTTTCAATAGTCAAGGAGAGGCCGACAGAAGGAAAAGCTTAGTTAGAATCCCGGTCAAAGTCAATTGCGGGAATTTCAGACTTTCTAATAAGGAAGGAATTTTATGGTAACCACGCGTAGGAAGATATCAGTCGTAGGTGCAGGTCAGGTAGGCACAACCGTAGCCCAGTTGGCGGCATACAAAAACCTAGGGAATGTGGTCCTCACCGACATCGTCGAGGGACTGCCGCAGGGAAAAGCGCTCGACCTTCAACAGTCGGGGTGTTTGCAGGTCTTCGACAGCATCGTGACAGGCACCAACGATTATAAGGACACGGCAGATTCCGATATCGTGGTCATCACCGCAGGTCTCCCCCGCAAACCGGGACAGGACCGTAGCGAACTTTTAAAAATCAATGCCGGTATCGTGAAAGACGTGACCGAGCAGATCATGAAATACTCTACCGATCCGCTCATCATAGTTGTTTCCAATCCGTTAGACGCCATGGTCTATGTAGCCAAAGAAGTTTCCGGTCTGCCCAAGCACCGCATCATGGGCATGGCAGGAGTACTCGATTCAGCGCGATTCAGAACCTTTGTATCTCTCGAGCTCAACTGTTCGCTGGTCGATGTCGACGCGATGGTGCTCGGCGGACACGGCGACTCAATGGTCCCCATGCCGCGATACACAACCGTTTCCGGTATCTCCATCACCGACCTCATGGAAAAGGAGCAGATCGAGCGACTGGTAGACCGAACCCGCAAAGGCGGCGCCGAGATAGTCGGCCTGCTCAAGAAAGGGAGCGCGTTTCTTTCACCCGGCGCTTCCGTGGTCAAGATGATAGAAGCCGTTCTCCTCGATAAGAAAAGAACACTTCCCTGCACCGCTTTCCTCGAAGGCGAGTATGGATGCGATGGAATTTTCTTTGGCGTTCCCGTAACACTGGGCAACACAGGGATTGAACAAATAATAGAGCTGAAACTGACCGATGAAGAGGAGGAAATGATCAACACCTCGGCGAAGGATGTTAAACAAATGATCGACGAAGTCGACGAGTTCCTTAAAAACGGATAGCGCGTTAACAGTTGCCATTAGAAAATATTGGTTTTACTTGAAAACTCCCTCCCCATTCCGGGTGAGGGAGTTTTTTTGTTGAACGTCAGGGAACATTTAGAGGACAAGAGACCTTTGTCCCCTCCCCCTTGGCGGGAGAGCCTGTCCAGAGCGAAACGTAGGAAGCCGGGATGAGGGCGGAACGGCAAAATAAACCGGAGAGAATTGAGTTACAGGAGGCTTTTTTCAGGGTTTTTTAGAGGATTTAGCTCAATAAATTCAACCTTTTTCGCATCTGACCAATAAGTAGGGTAGAAACCTACTACGCAAGGAGGCGATTATGCTTACTTCAATGGATGAAGCCATTGCAACTCCAGGACGCAAGGCCCGGAAACAAAAAAAGTACGCTACTGCAGTAGAAAAAGAACTTATGGTTGGCAATCTCAGGCTGACGGTTGAATGTTATTGAAGAGACTACCTGAGGAAAATATTCAAGGTAACCAAGGGCCGAGTCCTGCACGATTACCTGTGCCATTAAGGATTTGTAAATCCTCAAGCTTTATCAGGCCATGGCGACGAGCTCTTTGACGGTCTTTTCGATACCTTCCGCCACCTCTGAGATATTCTGCCCAAGCATGTAAGCGGGTGAGGTAACGATTTTATTTTCCTTGTCCATTATAAAATCCCCTACTGCGCAAACCTGGTGTTTGCTTCCCAGGTTTTCTATCTTCTGGCTCCAGTCCTTATCATTGCCGATCGTCAAGATCGGTGATACAGATTCCCCTTCGAAAATTTTCGCGTACATGGCAGGTGCGATACACACCGCCGCCTGCGGTTTCTGTTTGGCCTGAATCTCTTTAACAAGACGACTCACTTCCGGATGCACTTCTGCATCCTCTCCCTTGACCGCCATGGTGCATAAATTCTTTGCCGCACCGAATCCGCCAGGAAAAATCAACGCATCGATATCATCCGCCGTCACCGTGCTGATGTCTTTTATATCGCCACGCGCGATGCGTGCGGCCTCGACCAACACGTTTCGTTTTTCACCCGCCGACTCTTCCCCGGTCAGGTGGTTCACAACGTGCATCTGATCGGCATTGGGCGCCATGCACACCGCTTCGGCTCCCTCACGATCAATGGCGAGTAGGATGATGACCGATTCATGAATCTCCGAACCGTCATAAACTCCGCAACCTGAAAGGACCACTCCGATTTTCTTTTTCATATTGCCCTCCTGATGTTTTAATTAATTGGCGGCCTGAGCCTAATGTGTCGCCCTGAGCCTGTGGCATTCGACCATTGCTTCATGCCCCGAAGAGGTATTTCGAAGGGTGCATGCTTCGACAAGCTCAGCACGACACAGGTCGGGTTCAGTGCAACACCATTATGAAAAACTCAAGGTTCATAGCGGTTGGTGATGGGCAGGCGACGGTCTTTGCCAAACGCCTTGGGGGTGATCTTGATCCCCGGCGGACCCTGCCTTCGTTTGTATTCGCTGGAATCCACCATTCTAACAATCCGCTTAACTTCTTTCACCGACAACCCCATTCCCTTAAGCTGTTCAATGCCCCGGTCCTCCTCAATATAACGCGCCAACACCTTGTCCAACAACGAATACGGTGGTAAAGAATCCGTATCTCTTTGATCCGGACGCAATTCCGCCGATGGCTCCTTGGTGATAGTCGCGGTGGGAATCAGATCGCGACCCGCGTCTTTGTTGATCCATCGCGACAGTTGGTACACCCATATTTTCGGCACATCTTTGATAACCGCGAATCCGCCTGCCATGTCGCCATATAACGTGCAATAACCCACACTGACTTCGCTCTTGTTTCCGGTGGTCAACACCAGCCAGTTCATCTTGTTGGAAAGAGCCATCATCAAAGTTCCGCGAATTCTCGCTTGCATATTTTCTTCCGTGATATCCAGCGGCAAACCTTCAAATGATTTTTTTAGTATTTTATCATACGCCTGCATAGCGTTCCTTATGGGAAGCGAAATAATTCGTATGCCCAGATTCCGCGCCAGCGCTTTGGAATCGTCGATGCTTCCCCGTGAAGAATAAGGAGAAGGCATGGTGACCCCCACCACATTTTCCGCACCAATGGCCGCCACCGCAATCGCCGCTGTGAGAGCCGAATCGATACCGCCACTCAAAGCGATCACCGCTTTTTTGAATCCATTCTTTCTCATATAGTCCCGAGTGCCCAGAACCAGAGCGCGGTAAACCTCTTCCGTCGGCCCCAGTTTCTTCACCTTGCGAACAACTGGCGCTGGTTTAGGATCGGCCCAACTCACTGGAGCCGGAACACGATAGGTCTTAACAGGTGAACCTGCGGCTTTCCGGGATTTCCCTTTTGCCGACTTGGGACGAATTTTTAAATCCGCGTAAATCATTTCCTCTGCAAACGAATTACCCCGCGTGATGAAAGAGCCGTCAGGCGCGGCGACCAGACTGTGCCCGTCAAAAACCAGTTCATCCTGTCCGCCTACCAGGTTGGCATACACCACATGAGCCTTGTATTGCCGTGCCCGTTTCTGGATCATCTCCTCACGCGCCTTACCTTTGCCCTTAAAATAAGGAGAGGACGAAATATTGAGTAAAACATCTGCCTGCCCTGCCCCGCAAACTTGTTTGCCCGGGCCATCGGCCTCCCAGATGTCCTCGCAGATGGTCAAACCCATCGTCACGCCATTCAATATGAAGCGAACTAGTTCATGGCCTTCAATAAAATATCTTTTTTCGTCGAAGACCCCATAATTCGGCAGAATCATTTTCCTGTAAGTTCCCACCACCTTACCTCCGGCGATCAGAGCGGCTGAATTATATAAGACCGACTTCACCCGTTCTACATAGCCGATCACCGCAACAATTCCTTTCACACTTTTAGCGAGCCGTTGCAGAGTCTGCTCATTTCCCGCTACGAAGTCCGGTTTAAGAAGCAGGTCTTCCGGCGGGTATCCTGTCAGCGCAAGTTCAGGAAATAAAACCAGATCGGCACCACTCTGAACCGCTTCCTCGAGACAGCCTTTAATCCGATCGGCATTGTGTTGAAAGTCCCCGACCACAGAATTCATCTGGGCCAAAGCCACACGCAGGTCCACCTGCGATGAAGGTCGGGTTGTCGCCGCCTTCTTCTTAGCCCGCGTTGGTCGGGTGGCTTGTTTTATAGTGGTCGATTTCTTTTTCACTTTTTCTTTACCATCTCAACCCCTAAGGATTATAGTACTTATGTCCTTCGACAGGCTCAGGACGACACACTACCAATATTTCATCCGGGCGTTGCCCGGTTTTGATAATCTGCGCTGGATTATACTACAATTAAGCATGACCCATTTTACAAACATTTATTTAGAGAATTGAGCGTCTCATGTCTGAACCATCCGCTGTTGAAGACAGCATAAAACACTGTATTGAGAAAAATGGATTCCCAGAAAAAAGCGTGCGCCTGCCCTTCAAGGCGATACATGACAGTTGTAAAAAACACAACACCGCATTGAAAGAAGTGCTCGCCAATCTGGTTCCAGATAAAATCGTGGGAACCATCCAGGGAGATTTCATCGAGTTCCGATCCAGCGATAAACCCGCGAGCAAACCAAAAGCCACTAGTCAGGACAGTGGTTCATCAGGGATCCCAGGCATGGGGAACCTGCCGGACATGGACAGCCTCAAAGACATGGCCCAGTCATATATGTCCCAAATGAATCCCGAACAAATTGAAGAAATGAAAAATAAAGTTGCGAATATGAGCGAAGAAGAAAGAAAAGATATACTTAAAAATTTTTCACAACAATTTTTCAAGGGCAAACCCTAAAACCTATCCGGAAAAACCTCCCTTAATTAAAATGCTGATATTCGCTAAAGATATTTCCC
>PVBE011066202.1_pt1 | contig 46884 bp, 44 predicted proteins | sample 1631181 | NCBI WGS metagenome assembly PVBE01 (sample SAMN08397723, study PRJNA350692) | Marine metagenome, whole genome shotgun sequencing project. | isolation source: water | place: Pacific Ocean | collected 2012-04
CCAATGGACTGCCGATACATCCCTATTCCTATTCTGCACCATACTTATGAACTGGTATTCTAGTTTAAGAAGTTGCCCCACGGCCTCGGAAATGTGCGTCCGATGCACGTCGAGAAAGAGCTGACCCCGCCCGGGGCCGCCGTGATCTTGATCGGCGGACCCGCCATGCTGATCGGTCTGGGCGGCGGTGCGGCCTCGTCGATGGCGACGGGCACCAGCCACGAAGACCTCGACTTCGCCTCGGTGCAACGCGGCAACCCCGAGATCGAGCGACGTTGTCAGGAGGTCATCGACCGCTGCACCGCAATGGGCGCCGAGAACCCGATTCTCTTCATCCATGATGTGGGGGCTGGCGGCCTCTCGAACGCGATCCCCGAGATCCTCAACGATAGTGAGCGCGGCGGACGCATCGACCTGCGGGCCGTCCCCAACGACGAACCCGGCATGACGCCCCTCGAGATCTGGTGCAACGAGGCCCAGGAACGCTACGTCCTCACCGTCGCTGCGGAGCGGGTCGCCGAATTCGAGGCGATTTGCGCGCGAGAGCGATGTCCCTTCGCGCACGTGGGGGAAGCGACGGCCGAGCGCGATCTGCTCGTCACGGATCCCTATTTTCGTGCGCGTGCCGAAGCACAGACGCTGCGCGAGCCAATCGATGTGCCGCTCTCGGTGATCCTCGGCAAGGCGCCCAGGATGCGGCGTGACGTGAAGCGAGCGGACAAGGCCCCCGAGCCCTTCGAGTTCGAGGCCATCGACCCCGCCCTGGCGGCGCGACGCATCCTCCAGCTGCCGACGGTGGGCGACAAGACCTTCCTGATTTCGATCGGCGACCGCAGCGTGACGGGACTCGTCGCGCGGGACCAGATGGTCGGACCCTGGCAAGTCCCGGTCGCGGACGCCGCGGTCACGATCAGCGGATTCTCGAGCTATACCGGCGAGGCCATGGCGATCGGTGAGCGCACGCCCCTGGCCCTTCTGGACGCAAGCGCCGCCGCACGCATGTCCGTGGGCGAAGCCATCACGAATATCGCCTCGGCATCGGTGCCCGCGCTCTCGGCGGTGCGCCTGTCCGCGAACTGGATGGCTCCGGCCGGCCACCTCGGAGAGGACGCGAAGCTCTACGACGCGGTCCGCAGCATCGGCCTCGAACTCTGCCCAGCGCTAGGCATCGCGATCCCGGTCGGCAAGGATTCGATGTCGATGCGGACGGTCTGGGATGACGACGGCGAGGAGCGCAGTGTCACCTCACCCTTGTCGCTGATCGTCACCGCCTTCGCCCCGGTCGATGACGTGCGCCGCAGCCTGACCCCTCAGCTCGCGCGCGCAGACGCCAGCTCGCTGCTGCTGCTGGATCTGGGCTTCGGTCGAAACCGACTCGGGGCCTCGGCCTTCGCCCAGGTCTTTTCCGCCATCGGCGACGAGGCCCCCGATCTCGACGAAGCGACGACGCTCACTGCGCTGTTCGAAGCGATTCAGGAGCTGTCGCGCAAGGGCCAACTCCTCGCCTATCACGATCGATCCGATGGGGGTCTCTGGGCGACGCTCTGCGAGATGGCCTTCGCCGGCGGATGCGGGGTCGAGTGCGAACTCGACTCGCTACCGGGCGCGACCCTGGCCAAGCTCTTCAACGAGGAGCTCGGCGCGGTTCTCCAGGTTCGCGACCGCGACCTGAATGAGATTGCAGACACGATCGAGGCCCTCGGCCTGTCGGGCGCACTGCACCGCATCGGTCAGCCGACCCGGGACGATCGAATCCGAATCCTCGATGGCGGCGCGACCGTGTTGGATCTCGGGCGCGACGAGGCGCGGCGCAATTGGTCCGACACGACCTGGCGTATGCAGCAGCTTCGGGACGATCCCGACTGTGCCGATGAGGAGCAGGCTGCACGTTGCGATCTGAACGACCCGGGGCTGAACGTATCCGTCAGCTTTGACCTCGAGCCGACGGCCTTTGCCCTCGAGCCGACGGGCGCCGCCCTCGAGCCGACGGACACTCGGCGCCTACCCGCGAGGGCGCCGCGCATTGCGATCCTTCGCGAACAGGGGGTGAACGGTCAGATCGAGATGGCCGCCGCCTTCGACCGTGCGGGATTCGACTCCATCGACGTACACATGAGCGACCTGATGTCGGGGGCGGCCTCACTTCTAGACTTCCAGGCCTTCGTGGCCTGCGGGGGATTCTCCTACGGTGACGTGCTCGGTGCGGGCGGCGGCTGGGCGAAGTCGATTCTCTTCCACACCCGTCTTCGAGACGAATTCGAAGCCTTCTTCCAGGACTCCGGGCGCTTCTCGCTGGGTGTCTGCAACGGCTGCCAGATGATCTCGCATCTCAAGGATCTGATTCCGGGCGCCGAAGACTGGCCGCGCTTCGTCCGCAACCGCTCGGAGCAGTTCGAGTCGCGCCTCGCACTGGTCGCCATCGACGAGAGCCCTTCGATTTTGCTGGACGGAATGCAGGGCGCGCGACTGCCCATCGCCGTCGCCCACGGCGAGGGACGTGTCGAGTTCGCCGACGAATCCGCCCAGGCGCGCGCGCGAAGGGCCGGGCTCTTCAGCGCTCGCTTCGTCGACGGCTTTGGCGAACCCGCCAGCCGCTACCCCGCCAACCCCAACGGCTCGCCCGATGGCCTGACGGCCCTGACGACCCCCGACGGTCGCGTCACGATCATGATGCCCCACCCCGAGCGCGTCTTCAGAAGCGTGCAATATTCCTGGCATCCACCGGAGTGGGGTGACGAGGGCCCCTGGATTCGACTCTTCCACAACGCGCGGGCCTGGCTGGGCTGAAGCCCCGAAGAAGGGTTGTCGAAGCCCGGTCGTGACGGGACTGGGAGCGGGTAATCGGGCAGACGAGACGGGTAGTCGGGTAGACGGCTAGCGATGAGAAGGACGAAGCAAGGCGCATGAAAAGGGGAGCCCAAATGGACATCGAGCATTCTTCGCTACTCGCGATTTCGCCCCTCGATGGCCGCTACGCGGGAAAGCTCGACGCACTTCGACCTCTGGTCAGCGAGTTCGGGCTGATCCGGTATCGAGTCCAGGTCGAGCTGCGCTGGCTCGAATCCCTGGCTGCAGCCGGCGGGGTTCCGGAAGTCCCCTCGCTGTCCGACAGCGCACGGGCCCATCTCGACGCCCTGCTCTCCGATTTCTCGCCCAAGGATGCGGCCTCGATTCGACACATCGAGGCGCGTACGAATCACGACGTGAAGGCCGTCGAGTACTGGCTGAAAGACCGGCTCGCTTCACATGGCGAGCTCGCGAGCACGCTCGAGTTCGTGCATTTTGCCTGCACCTCGGAAGACATCAACAACCTGTCCTACGCCCTGATGCTGCGCGACCTCCGCGAGCAGCTCCTGCTGCCCGAGATCGATCGACTGATCGACGAGCTTCGAGCTCGCTCCGGCGCGCATGCGGACCAGCCGATGCTCTCGCGAACTCATGGCCAGGCCGCAACACCGACGACTCTGGGCAAGGAATTCGCCAACGTCGGGGCGCGTCTCGTCCGCGAACGCCAGCGCCTCGCAGCGGTCGAGATCCTGGGCAAGGCGAACGGCGCTGTCGGCAGCTACGCAGCACATGGCGCCGCCTATCCCGAACTGGATTGGGCGCTGCACTCCCGACACTTTGTCGAGAGTCTGGGTCTCGGCTTCAATCCGATGACGACCCAGATCGAACCCCATGATTGGATCGCCGAGTACTTCCACTCACTGATCCGCCTGCACACGATCCAGCTCGACTTTGTGCGAGACCTCTGGAGCTATGTCTCGATTGGCTACTTCAAGCAGCGCCTGGTCGAAGCTGAGGTCGGCTCCTCGACCATGCCACACAAGGTGAACCCGATCGATTTTGAAAACGCCGAGGGCAATCTCGGCGTCGCCAACGCTCTGCTGGGTCATCTGGCGGAGAAGCTCCCGGTGTCGCGTTGGCAGCGCGATCTCTCCGACTCCACGGTGCTTCGAAACCTGGGCGTGGGCATCGGGCATGGGTTGCTCGCGATGGCCTCACTGATGCGTGGCCTCGGGAAGCTCGCCGTCGACGACGAGCGCATCGCGGCCGACCTCGAGAACAACTGGGCCGTGTTGTCCGAGGCGGTGCAGACCGTCATGCGCCGCCACGGGATCGAGGAGCCCTACGAAAAGCTGAAGGCGCTGAGCCGGGGCCGGCAGATCGATGCCGAGGGGCTGCGGCGCTTCATCGAAGCGCTCGAGCTCCCCGACGCGGCGCGACGCGATCTGCTGGAGCTGACCCCGGAGCGCTACATCGGCCAGGCGGCGGCGCTGGCGCGCCAATTCGCAGACGGCTGAGAGCGGCCGTGCTTCTGGATTGGTCCTGTGATTCGGCCGGCCTCCACGAGTCCGGCTCAGTGGCAGGCCGTGGCAGGGGTAGAGAGATACGGAACGTCTCGTTATGATACTCCCTCGCGGCGGTCGGCCGTGCTCGACGAGACTCTCCGCGTCTGCGTAGCCCGCTGCCGCGGAGTCGAGTCGCCTCCTGCCCGCTCCGAGCCCGGGGAGCGGAGCTGTGCGGAGGGCACGGAATCGCAAGACAGCCGCGTCATGCGCCCCGAGCCATACCGGCCGGTGGCAGGGCCGCCAGAGTCTTGACACTTGACAACGGAGAGATCGATGGACAAGCGGACGACGGAGCGCGAGGCAGTCGCTGAGCTCCGAGATGGAATGACGATCGGGATCGGCGGCTGGGGTTCGCGGCGCAAACCGATGTCGATCATCCGAGAGATCCTGCGACGCGACGTCAAGGATCTCACGGTGGTGACCTACGGCGGGCCCGACGTGGGACTGCTCTGCAACGCGGGCAAGATCAAGCGACTGGTCTACGGCTTCGTTTCCCTCGACTCGATCGCCCTGGAGCCGCATTTTCGCAAGGCACGCCAGTCCGGGGCCATCCAGGCCGCAGAGCTCGACGAGGGCATGCTCCAATGGGGTCTGCTGGCGGCGTCCCACAGGCTTCCGTTTCTTCCCACCCGCTCTGGGCTCGGCTCCGATGTGCTGGCGATCAATCCCGACATCAAACTCGTCAAGTCGCCCTACGATGACGCAGAAGAGCTCGTGGCGATGCCAGCCCTCGAGCTCGACGTCGCCTTCATCCACATGAACCGCGGCGACGTCCGAGGCAATGGTCAGTACCTCGGCCCCGACCCCTATTTCGACGACATGTACTGCCGAGCCGCAAAGAAGCGATTCATGACGGTCGAGAAGATCCTCGAAACCTCTGAAATGGCGGGCGAAGGGCCGCTGCAGAGTCGCATCATCAATCGCACCATGATCGACGGCGTGATCGAAGCGCCCGGCGGCGCTCACTTCACCGAGTGTCCACCCGACTACGGCCGCGACGAGGCCTTCCAGAAGCAATACGCCGCGACCGCCAAGGACCAGGATGCCTGGCTCGAGTTCAAGAAGACCTATCTCGACCTCGAAAGCGAGACCGAGTACCAGGAGGCGGTGCGCAAGCGATGAGTAATGAGACTCTCGATTCGTCCGGAGGCGACTCTTCCGGAGGCGACGCGACCCGAGGCGAAATCTGTGCGGTCGCCGCGGCGGAAGCCTTCCGCGGCAACGGGGAGATCCTCGCGAGCTGCTTTGGGACCGCGCCCGCCATCGGCGCTCGGCTGGCCAAGGCGACCTTCGAACCGGATCTGCTGTTGACCGATGGCGTGTGTACCGTCGTCGACGACCCCGGCCCGGTCTCCGGCCCGCGCCACGACGAAATGGTCGTCGAAGCCTGGCTGCCTTTCCGAGCGATCTTCGATCATCTCTGGAACGGCAATCGGCACGTGATCATGGCCGCCAGCCAGATCGATCGCTTCGGCAACCACAATTTCGCCTGCATCGGAAATCATGCCAAACCCAAGGCGCAGCTACTCGGCATGCGTGGCGCCCCAGGCAACAGCATCAGCCACACGACCAGCTATTGGGTCGCCCGGCAGTCGACCAAGGTGTTCGTCGAGCAGGTCGATGTCGTTTCCGGCGTCGGGTACGACGCCGCCGCGAAGCTGAACCCGGCCTCGACCCGGGGCCACGATGTCCGCTACGTGATCTCGAACCTCGCGGTCTACGACTTCGAAACCCCGAACCATTCGATGCGGCTCAAATCCCTGCACCCGGGCGTCAGCGTGGACGAGGTCGTCGAGAACTCGGGCTTCGAGCTCGTGATCGAGGGCGAGATTCCCGAGACGCGACTGCCCACGTCGGAAGAGCTCCAGCTGATTCGCGAGCGGATCGATCCGCTGGGCATCGTCAACAAGGAAGTCGTGAGCTAACGGCGACGAATACCCCCAAGGCGGCACGACCGCCGGAAGGCCCCCCAGCTTGCCCAGTCCGCTGAAGACACGCGTCACCGAACTGCTCGGTTCGAGTTATCCGATCCTCCAGACAGGCATGGGTTGGATCGCGACGCCGGAGCTCGTCGCGGGGGTGTGCGATGCCGGTGCCTTCGGATTCCTGGCGGCGGCGACCCTGCCCCCGGATCTCGTCGAGGCCGAGATCGAGAAGACCAGGCGGCTCACGGACAAGCCCTTCGGCGTGAATTTTCTGATGGACGCACCCGGCGCCGACGTGATCTCCGATGCGATCATTCGCCAGGGCGTTCGCGCCGCCGGCTACAATCGGGCCCCGAATGCCGAGCTGATCACGAGGCTGAAGGACGCGGGCGTGGTCTGTGTCCCGACTTGCGGCGCAGTCAAGCACGCCGTCAAGGCCCAGAAGCTGGGTGCGGACATCGTGATCGTTCAGGGTGGCGAAGGCGGAGGCCACACGGGGCCGGTTCCGACGACGCTGCTCACGCCCGGCTCGGTGGATGCGATCGACGCTCCCGTCGTCGCGGCGGGCGGCTTCAAGGACGGGCGCGGCTTGGTGGCGGCTCTGGCCTTCGGCGCCGAGGGCATCGCGATGGGCACGCGTTTTCTGATCACCAGGGAGAGCCCGGTTCCGAAGCGGACGATCCAGCGCTATCTCGATGCCCAGGTGGCGGACATCGTCGTCTCGAAGGCACTCGATGGCCTGCCGCAGCGCATGATCCACAACGAGCTCTCGCGCAAGCTCGAGCATGCCGGCTCGATTCGAAAGCTCCTGATGGCGCTCCAGAACGCCTTCTCGCTGCGGCGCGAAACCGGCGCCACGATCTCCGAATTGTTGCGCAGCGCCTTCGCCATGCGAGAAAACGAGAAGCTCAGCAACGCCCAGATGATCCTCGCGGCCAACGCACCGATTCTCGCCCGAATCGCCATGAGCGATGGCGACCCGGCCCGGGGCTATCTCCCGAGCGGGTCGGTCGCGGGCGTGATCGAAGATCGGCCGAGCTGCCAGGAGTTGGTCTCGCGGATGGTCCAGGAGGCCGAGGACACACTCAAGAAGCTCTGCCCCTAGATCCGGCAGCTTCTCAGAAGGGCTGCGGCACGTCCGCAGCCCGGGAGCCCATCAACATGGCCATCGATGTCGAAATCAAGGACCGCGTTGCGGAAGTCATCATCGACGCCCCGCCCGTGAATGCGCTCACCAATGCCGGTTGGCGCGAATTCGCCGACAAGATGCAAGCGGTCGGACTACGCGACGATGTGAATTGCGTCGTGATCCGGGCCCAAGGCCGCGGCTTCCAGGCTGGGGTCGACATCAAGGAGCTCGCGGCACACGGCGAACTGATCACCGAGGTCAACCGCGGTTGCTACGACACCTTCGCTGCGATCTACGATTGTCCGGTGCCGGTGATCTCGGCCGTGCACGGCTACTGCATCGGCGGCGGGATCGCGATCGCCGGGGCCTCGGATTTCGTGATCGCCTCCGAGGACGCGACCTTCCAACTGCCCGAGATCGATCGTGGCGCCCTGGGCGCCGCCACTCATCTGATGCGACTGGTCGGCGTCCAGAAGGCGCGGCGCATGCTCTACACCTGTGAATCGATCACGGCCCAGGAGTTGTACCAGGCCGGCGGCTGCGAATCCGTCGTGCCGAAGGACCGGCTTCGCGACGAGGCGATGCAGGTCGCACGAGCCATCGCCGCCAAGAGCGCGAAGGCGCTGCGACTCGCGAAATGGTCCGCCAACGGAATCGAAACGCTCGACGTCAAGAAGAGCTACCGCTTCGAGCAGGGCTTTACACTCGAGCTCTACACGGCCCCCGACTCTCAAGAATCGCGAGACGCCTTCGTCGAGAAGCGCGAAGCCCAATTCGACTGAGAAGAATTCGACCGGAAAGAGGTCGACCGAGAGATCTCGACTAGCAAAGGTCGGCTGAACTCCGACACAAGGAATCGAAATGGACCTGATCTATACCGCCGAGCAGGAAGCCTTCAGGAAGGAGGCGCGCAGCTGGCTCGAAGCCAATGTTCCGAAGCAGAAGCTGCCCTCCTTCGACACGCCGGAGGGCTTCGAGGCCCATTGCGAATGGGAGAAGAAGCTGCATGCGGGTGGCTTTGCCATGGTGCCCTGGCCAGTCGAGTACGGCGGTCGCGGCGCCAATCTGCTCGAGTGGCTGATCTTCGAAGAGGAGTATTACCGGGCCGGTGCACCCGGGCGCGTCAACCAGAACGGAATCTTCCTGCTCGGACCCACCATCATGGAGGTCGGCACCCCGGAGCAGAAGGCCCGCTTCCTTCCCAAGATGGCGTCGTCCGAAGAAGTCTGGGCGCAGGGCTGGTCGGAGCCGAACGCGGGCTCGGACATGGCGAATATCCAGGCCACCGCGATCAAGGACGGTGACCATTTCGTGATCAATGGCCAGAAGACCTGGGCCAGTCGAGGCGCCTTCGCCCATTGGCTCTTTGGCATGTTCCGTTCAGATCCCGACTCGAAGCGCCACAAGGGACTGACCTTCATTCTGATCCCGCTCGATACGCCCGGAGTCACCGTGCGATCGATCGAAAAGCTGAACCACAAGAAGGCCTTCGCAGAGGTCTTCTTCGACGACGCTCGGGTGCCGATCAGCAATCAGCTCGGCGACGAGGGCAAGGGTTGGGAGGTCGCGATGGCCACGGCCGGCTTCGAGCGGGGTCTGATGCTGCGCAGCCCGGCCCGATTTCAGGACACGGCTCGCAAGCTCGTCGAGCTCTACAAGAAGACAGCCGCCGCAGGGACCGCGATCGCGCCCGGGCTCAGCGAGACCGTCGCGCAGTGCTGGATGGACGCCGAGGCCTACGCCCTCAATACCTATCAGACCGTGTCGAAGCTTTTGGCCGGCGGCAAGATCGGTGCAGAGGCGAGCCTGAACAAGATCTTCTGGTCCGAGCTCGACGTGAAGATGCACCAGACGGCCTTGAAGCTGCTCGGCCACCGCGCCGAGCTTCTGCCAGAGGCCCCCGCTGCCGGCGACGTCGGCGAGTGGCTCGACGGCTATATCTTCGCCCTGGCCGGCCCCATCTATGCCGGCACCAACGAGATCCAACGCAACATCATCGCCGAACGCATTCTCGGCATGCCGCGCAAGTAGAGAGAGAACAGACCATGGAGTTCAACTTCACCGAAGACCAGCTGCTCCTGCAGGAGACGGTGCGTGACTTTCTGACGGGCGAATGTCCGATCGAGCACGTGCGCGGCCTGTGGGAAACCGAGACCGGACGATCGCCCGAGTTCTGGGCAAAGTTCGCGGAGATTGGCGTGCCGGCCCTGCTCGTCCCGGAGGCCTGCGATGGCCTCGGCATGAATGAGATCGACTTTGTCCTCGTGCTGGTCGAGGTCGGACGAGCTGCTCTCGCCGAGCCGGTCATTCCGACCGCCGCGGTCGCGGCGCCGCTGATTCGCGATTGCGGCAGCGAGGCCCTGGCCATGGAATGGCTGCCAAAGATCGCAAGCGGTGAAGCGCTCGTCGCAGTCGCCGAGCCGACCTCGCCACTGGTCGCCGACGTGCACGTCGCCGATCTGGTCATCGCTCGCTCGGGTGATGCGCTGCTTGCCGTCCCCGCGAAGGCCGTGCAATCGACGCCCCAGGCTTCGAACGACCCTTCGCAGAAGCTGTTCACGATCGACTTCGAGGCTCGTGATGAATGGAAGATCGCGGCCGGCGACGAGGCCGATCGCCTCGAGGCCGCGGCGCTCGACCGAGGCGCGCTGTCCTGTGCGGCCCAGCAGCTCGGCGTCTGCGAACAGCTGATCGCGATGTCCGTCGACTACAGCTGCCAGCGCAAGCAGTTCGGGGTTCCGATCGGCAGCTTCCAGGCGGTCAAGCATCAGGTCGCCGACTTGAAAGTGGCGCTGGAGTACGCGCGCAGCCTCGTCGAGCGGGCGGCCCACTCCGTGGCCCACGACGTCGCGACCCGTTCGGTGGATGTCTCGATGGCCAAGATCAGCGCTGGGGAGGCTGCGCTATCCGCCGCCGAGACCTCGCTCCAGGTCCACGGCGCTCTCGGATATACCTGGGAGCAGGATCTGCACACCTGGATGCGCCGGGCCTGGACCCTCGATCTGGCTTGGGGCGAGACGGCCTGGCATCGCGCGCGCCTGGCCGCGGCGCTCTTCGAAGACACCCTGCCCGCCCGGAGCTTCGGCTTTTCGCCGCGTGGATCGTGATTCGCGATCCGAGGCACGACCACAAAACCGGTTCCAGACTGGTATGCTCGGGCGCTGGCTCGATGTCCCGAAGCGCCCGACGCGGCCGACGCAGGAGAAGAATGAGATGAGCAAGAACCGGGTCCCCGCCATGGAAGGCTGGCTGACGATGGACGAGAACAACCCTCAGCTGCTCGGGTACAAGGACGAGTCGAGCGGCACCTATTTCTTTCCGAAGGACATCGCCGTCAGCCATGCCCCCGGCCACGCCGATGCGGAGCTGACGGAAGTCGCCCTGTCCAATCGCGGAAAGCTCTGGTCCTACACGACCAACCATTATCAACCGCCGGCGCCCTACGTCTCGGCCGACCCCTTCGTGCCCTACACGGTCGCGGCGGTGGAGCTCACCAAAGAACGCATGGTGGTGCTCGGACAGCTGGCGGACGGTGTCGATCCGAAGACGATCGAGGTCGGCCAGGAGATGGAGCTCGTTCTGGGCACACTCTATGAGGACGAGGAGAACGAATACATCGTCTGGAAGTGGAAGCCGGTTTCGGCCTAGCACCGCGGTGCGGTGCGGTGCGGTGAGGAACTCGATCGGCCCGCGGAACCGAACGCGAGCGAGGAGAAGCAGATGCACAAGAACGACATCGCGATCATGGGCGCAGGCATGCATCCCTGGGGCAAATGGGGACGCAATTTCGTCGAGTACGGCGTCGTCGCCATCAAAGATGCGATGAAGGATGCCGGCCTGGAATGGAAGGATGTCGATTTCGTCGTCGGCGGCGACACGATGCGCAACGGCTATCCCGGTTACGTGGCCGGTGCGACCTTCGCCAAGGCGATGGGCTGGACGGGCATTCCGATCGCCAGCTGCTATGCGGCCTGCGCGACCGGCGCACACGCCATCGAGATCGCCCGGGCTCGCATCCTCGCGGGCATGGCCGAGGTCGTTCTGGTCGTCGGGGCGGACACGACGCCCAAAGGCTTTCTGGCTCCGAACAAGGGCGAGCGAGGCCTGGATCCCGACTGGCTGCGGTTCCGACTCCTCGGAGCGACGAACCCGACCTATTTCGGTCTCTACGCCCAGCGCCGCATGGATCTCTACGGCGCCACGGAGAAGGATTTCGCGCACATCAAGGTCAAGAACAGCAAACACGGCTTCCAGAACCCCAACGCACGCTACAAGAAGGTCTTCACCGAAGAGGAGGTGCTGGCTTCGCCCTTGGTGGCCGAGCCGCTGCGACTCTTCGAGATCTGCGCAACCAGTGATGGCGGAGCCGCCCTGGTGCTGACTTCGATGGATTTCGCCAAAAAGCGCGGCGTTGCGAACCCGGTTCGCGTATCGGCCGTATCGACGGTCTCTCCGACCTTTCCAAATACGATCATCGACATGCCGGAGTTCGCGACCGATTCCGCGGCGGGCATTCCGGCGCCCGATCGAAGCTTCAAGGACTCGATCTCCTACGCCGCCTATCAGGAGGCGGGCATCGGGCCCGAGGATCTCGATCTGGCGGAGGTTTACGACCTCTCCTCTGCCCTCGAGCTCGATTGGTACGAGAACATCGGCCTCTGCAAACCGGGCGAAGCCGAGCAACTTCTTCGAAACGGTGACACGACGATCGGCGGGCGGATCCCCGTGAACCCCAGTGGCGGACTCGGCTGCTTCGGCGAGGCGGTGCCGGCTCAGGCGATCGCGCAGGTCTGCGAGCTCACCTGGCAGCTCCGCGGCCAGGCCGGTGAACGCCAGGTCGAAAACGCCAAGGTCGGCATCACTGCGAACCAGGGCCTCTTCGGCCATGGATCTTCGGTACTCTGCTCGCGCTAGCGGGCAAACGGCGAAGCAACTCATTCCGCCAAAGCGGCATGAAGCGGCACGAGGCCGCATCGGGACATCGAACGCCGACCCACCGGCGGAGTGTGCGCGACGCGCGCGAGAAGCTAGAAGCTAGAAGCTAGTAAAGAGGAGTACGAAATGGCCGAGGCCTATCTCATCGATGCAGTCCGAACCCCCGTCGGCAAGCGAGGCGGTGGCCTCGCCGGCGTGCATTCCGCCGATCTCGGCGCCCATGTGATCAAGGCCTTGATGGATCGAACGAAGGTCGATCCCGGAGCGGTCGACGACGTCATCTTCGGCTGTTGCGACACGATCGGCTCCCAGGCCGGCGACATCGCGCGCACCTGCTGGCTGGCCGCTGGGCTCCCGATGCACGTGCCCGGCGTCACCATCGACCGCCAATGCGGCTCCTCGCAACAGTCGGTCCACTTCGCGGCCCAGGCCGTGATGAGTGGGACCAGCGATCTCATCGTCGCCGGTGGCGTCCAGAACATGAGCCAGATTCCGATCTCCTCCGCCATGACCTGCGCCGAGAGCCTGGGCTTCAGCGACCCCTTCTCGGGATCCAAGGGCTGGATCGATCGCTTCGGCACCCAGGAGGTCTCCCAGTTTCGCGGCGCCGAGATGATCGCCGAAAAGTGGGAGATCTCCCGCGACGAGATGGAGACCCTTGCCCTAGAGAGCCACGCCCGCGCCTTCCGCGCCATCGAAGAAGGTCGATTCAAGGATGAGATCATCCCGATCGCCGGCGTCGAGCACGACGAGGGGCCCCGCAGATCGACCCGTGAGAAGCTCCAGAGCCTCAAGGTCCTGGTCCCGGGCGGCCGCCTCACCGCCGCACTCGCGAGCCAGATCTCCGACGGTGCTTCGGCGATCCTGATCGCCTCGGAGAGCGCCGTCAAGCAACACGGCCTCGAGCCGCGGGCCCGTGTGCATCACATCTCGGTGCTCGCCGACGATCCGGTCCTGATGCTGAGCGCACCGATTCCCGCCACGAAGCGAGCGCTCGAGAAGGCTGGGATGGGCAAGCAGGAGATCGATCTCGTCGAGATCAACGAAGCCTTTGCCTCGCCGGTTCTCGCCTGGCAGAAGGAGCTCGACTGGGACCTCTCCCAGGTCAATGTCAATGGCGGCGCGATGGCCCTGGGACATCCGATCGGTGCCACCGGCACGCGCCTGATGACGACCCTGCTGGGCGAGCTCGAGCGGACGGGTGGCCGCTACGGCCTGCAGACGATGTGCGAGGGCGGCGGGCAGGCCAACGTCACGATTCTCGAGCGACTCTGAAAATCTGATTCAACCGGCCGGGTCGTCTAGCGGACGCTCGGCAGCCAGCGACGCCGTGCCTCGGGCACAGCGATCGAATTCGAACCACGAAGAAAGGGAAACCCGATGGGAATCTGTGACGGCCGCGTAGTCATCGTCACCGGCGCGGGCGGCGGCCTGGGTCGCGAGCACGCCCTCGCCTTTGCGGCAGAGGGTGCCAGAGTCATCGTCAACGACCTCGGCGTCACCACCTCCGGCGACGGGACCTCGAAGGGTCCCGCGCAGGCCGTCGTCGACGAGATCGAGGCGATCGGCGGCGAAGCGACGGCCAACACCGACAGCGTGACCGACTTTGCGGCTGGACAGCGCCTGGTCGAGCAGGCGATCGACAGCTTTGGCCGCCTCGACGTCGTGGTGAACAACGCGGGCTTCCTGCGCGATCGCATGTTCGTTTCGACCGAGGAGGATGAATGGGATTCCATCATCGACGTTCATCTCAAGGGACATTTCTGTACGGCGAGGCACGCAGCCCAGTACTGGCGCAATCAATCCAAGGCGGGTGAGACCGTCGAGGCCCGAATCATCAACACCAGCTCTGGCGCGGGTCTTCAGGGCAGCGTTGGGCAGAGCGCCTACTCCGCGGCGAAGGCGGGCATCGCGACCTTGACCCTGATTCAGGCCGTCGAGCTCGGCCGCTACGGCGTGACCTCCAACGCGCTCGCCCCGTCAGCCCGCACGCGCATGACCGAGGCCATCTTCACCGACATGAAGCCCCCGGAGGATGGAAGCTTCGACGAAAGCGACCCGGCCAACGTTTCGCCGCTCGTCGTCTGGCTCGGCAGCCCGGAATCCCGCGACGTCACGGGTCGCATCTTCGAGGTCAAGGGCGGCTTGATCGGCGTCTCCGACGGCTGGCGCGATGGTCCGACCTACGATCGCAAGTCGAAGTGGGCCCCGGACGAGATCGGAGCCAAGGTCACCGAGCTCATCGCCCAGGCGCCGGCGCCGCAGAAAGTCTACGGATCCTGAGACCATCATGGATTTTCAATTCAGCGAAGAGCAGCAAGAGCTCCGCGGCATGGCGCGCAGCTTCCTCGAAGAGGCGGCGGGGCCCGAGCAGACCCGCTCCGCGATGGAGACTCCACTCGGCTACGACGAGGCGGTCTGGAGTCAGATAGCGACCGAGCTCGGCTGGCCCTCCGTCCACATTCCCGAGGCGTACGGCGGGCTCGGACTCGAGCACGTCGACCTGGCGGTGCTTCTCGAGGCCTGCGGAGAAGCGCTTCTGTGTGCGCCCTTCTTCTCGACCGTAGCGCTGGCGGCCAACGCGATCCTCGAGATCGGCAACGAGAGTCAGAAGTCCGAATACCTCTCCGCCGTTGCGGAAGGCCAGCTCACCGCCACCCTCGCCTTTGCCGAGAAATCTGGAGACTGGGACGCCGAAGGGATCGAGACGACCGCCGCCCCCGATGGCGACGCTTTCATCCTCGACGGACACAAACACTGGGTCCTCGATGGTCAGTCGGCCCAGCTGCTGCTGATCGCTGCACGGGCTCCCGGAAGCCGCGCTGAGCAGGGTCTCTCGGTGTTCGCAATTCCGGGCGACGCCAAGGGCCTAACCCGCAAGGGTCTCGTCACGATGGACCAGACCCGTCGCCTGGCCGAGATCGAGCTTTCGGGCGTGCGCGTCGAGGCGTCAGCCTGCCTGGGCACCACCGGTGCGGCCTGGCCGGGCCTGCGCCGGGCGCTGGACCTCGCGGCCATCGCGCTGGCTGCGGAGCAGGTCGGCGGCGCGCAGCGCTGTCTCGACATGGCCGTGGCCTACGCCAAGGAGCGCAAACAATTCGGCCACCCGATCGGTTCCTTCCAGGCCATCAAGCACAAATGCGCGAACATGATGCTGGCGGTCGAGACCGCGCGCTCGGCGCTCTACTACGCCGCCTGCATCGCGACGGATGGCAGCGACGACCTGACGACCAACGCATCACTCGCCAAGGCCTGGTGCTCCGAGGCCTACTTCCAATGCGCCGCCGACAGCATCCAGATCCACGGCGGCGTCGGTTTCACCTGGGAATACGATCCCCATCTGCACTTCAAGCGCGCCCGGGCGAGCGAGAGTTGGCTCGGCGATCCCAGCTATCACCGCGAGCGAGTCGCCAAGGCCCTCGGGCTCTAGCCCCGCTCGATCCCCTTGATACCCCTAACACACATAACACCTCTATCAACCCTATCCCCCCTATCACCCCTATCACCCCTATCACCCCTCACACCCCTCACACCCTTGATGACGTCAGCGGCCGGGTGGCGACAGTTCTCGATGGAGAGGCATATTATGCGCATTTTCAAGACTCCGCACGAATTGAAAGAGCAGATCGGCAGCGATCTCGGCGAGACGGATTGGCTCGAGATCGACCAGAAGCGAATCAATACCTTCGCGGAGGCGACCGGTGATCACCAGTGGATCCACGTCGACGAAGAGAAGGCCAAGGCCGGACCCTTCGGCTCCACCATCGCCCACGGCTACCTGACGGTCTCCCTCGTCAACTATTTCCTCCCGCAGCTGATCGACGTTCAGGGCATCTCGATGGGCGTCAACTACGGCGTCGACAAGATCCGCTTCCCCGCCCCGGTCCCCGTCGGCTCGAAGATTCGCGCCAGGGGAGTCCTCACCAGCGCCGCCGACACCAAGGATGGCGGGATCCAGTCGAAGGTCACGGTCACGATCGAGATCGAAGCTGGCGAGCGACCGGCCTGCATCGTGGAAACGATCAGCCGCTACTACCCGGAATAGGGCCAGGCCGCTGTCTGCCCGAGCGGGCGGCCGAGCGAACGACGCGCTCTGCGCTCTGTGTCAGCTGAGCAGCTCCAGAACGATCGAGCGGGCGAGATTGCCGTCGATCTCGGCCTTGTGGGCCTTCATCAGCACGCCCATGACCTTGCCCAACTGCTCGGCGCTCGAAGCCCCGCTCTCGGCGATCGCCGCTTCGACCCAGGAGCGCGTCTGGCCCTCGTCCGCCAGGCTCGGTAGGAATTCCCCGATCACGAGGAGTTCCGCACGCTCGGCCGCGGCCAGCTCCTCACGGCCTGCCTTCGAGAAGGCCTCGATGCTCTCCTTGCGCTGCTTCTCGAGCTTGCGCAACAGCGCGTGGCAGACCTCGTCGGAGACCGAGTCGGAGCCGTCCTTCTTCATCTCGTTGAGAAAGGCCGAGCGCATCGAACGCAGCACGGCCAGGCGCCCTTTGTCCTTGGCCTTCATGGCCACCTTGAGCTGCGCGGTCACATCGTCGACGATCGGCATGAGCGGCAGTCCTCAGGCGCGCTGGCTGGAAACGGAGACGACCTCGCCCGTCATGTACGAAGAGTAGTCACTGGCCAGGAAGACCATCACATTGGCGACCTCCCAGGGCTCCGCCCCGCGACCGAAGGCCTCCTTGCCCTCGAGCTCGTCGAGCAGCGCCTGAGGGGTGGTCTTCACGAGGAAGGGATGAATCGCGATGCTCGGCGACACCGCGTTGATCCGAATTCCGTGCTCGGCGGCCTCGACAGCGGAGCAGCGCGTCAGGGCCATCACACCGGCCTTGGCGGCCGCGTAGTGGGCCTGCCCCTTCTGCGCCCGCCAGCCCAGTACGGAGGCGTTGTTGACGATCACTCCGCTGCCGCGCTCCATCATGTGAGGCAGGATCGCGCGAGTCATGCGAAAGACGCTGTTCAGTGTGACGTCGATGACCGTGAACCACTGCTCGTCGGTCATGTCGACGATGGGCACCTCTCCGCCGAGACCCGCGTTGTTGATGAGCACGTCCACATGGCCCATCTCGTCGATGGCAGCGGCGACCAGGCCCCGCACATCGTCGTCCTGCGTCACGTTGCAGAGCCGTCGACCGACGGGCCCACCCGAGATGCTCTCGAGCTTGTCGGCGGCCTCGTCGAGGCGCCTCTGGTGGATATCACTGATGAAGAGTCGCGCGCCCTCCTCCGCACAGCGCTGGGCCGTTGCGAAGCCGATCCCGGCTCCCGCCGCCGCACTCATGAGTACGTTTTTTCCGCGAAGAAGATCGTGCGCCGGGACGTAGGGCGGCGGCGAAACCTTGGACATATTGCTTCCTCTGCTTACTTCCTCGGCCTTGCGAAGTCGGCTAACGCGGTCCGCGCGGCATCCCAAGCACGCGTTCGGCGATGATGTTTCGCTGGATCTCGTTCGAGCCGGCGTAGATCGTGTCGGAACGCGCGAACAGGAACATTCGCTGGAGTCCAGTCAACTGGTACGGCGCCCCATCGGTCCGCTCCGCCTCGGGACCCAACACGTCCATGGCCAGCTTGCCGAGATCGCGATGCCAGACGGCCCAGAACAGCTTCGAGACGGTCGCCGCCGGAGGCGCCTCGGCCCCGTCATCCGTCCCGGCCAGGGTTCGGAGTGCGTGGTAGCGCTGGATTCGAAGCCCCATCCAGGCCTGGGCGATTCGCTGCCGGATGAGTGGGTCCTCGCTCTTGCCGTTGCGTTTGGCAATCTCGATGATCTCGTTCAGCTCGTTCTGGAAGGACATCTGCTGGCCGAGGGTCGAGGCGCCGCGTTCGAAGGTGAGCGTTCCCATCGACACGGCCCAGCCAGCATTGACCTCTCCGACGATATTCTCCTTGGCCGTTCGCGCATCGCTGAAGAAGGTCTCGCTGAACTCGGCATCCCCGGTCATCTGCAGGATCGGCCGCACTTCGACGCCGGGCTGATCCATCGGGCACAGGATGTAGGAGATTCCGCGATGTTTGGGCTCGACATCGGGGTCGGTCCGACACACGACGAAGCACCAATCAGACCACTCCGCACCCGAGGTCCAGACCTTCTGGCCGTTCAGGACCCATTCGTCGCCCTCGAGCTCGGCGCGGGTCTGCACACTGGCGAGATCCGACCCCGCGTTGGGCTCGGAATAGCCCTGACACCAGATTTCATCGCCCGACAAAATCTTCGGCAGGAAACGCTTCTTCTGATCCTCGGTTCCAAAATGGATCAACGTCGGGCCGAGCAGCCCCTCGCCGATATGTCCGACCCGACCGGGCCCCCCGGCGCGGGCGTACTCTTCGTGGAAGATCATCTGTTGGGTGAGCGAGCAACCGCGCCCGCCCACACTCTCCGGCCAGCCCAGCCCGATCCAGCCGGCCTTGCCGAGCAGCCTTTCCCAGGCGTGGCGCTGCTCGACGAGCGCGTGTTCGTCACCGGGCCCGCCACGACCGCGCACGATCTCGAACTCACCCTTCAGGTTGTCTTCGAGCCAGGCGGCCACCTCACGGCGAAAGACCTCGTCTTCTTCGGTGAATCGTGCGTCCAATCGGGGCACCTCGAGCGGGAGCGGAAGAAAGTCTGGGCAGTGAGAGAACGACCCCAGGATCGCAGACCCCGGCCAGGTTTGGCGAGCTTTCGGGGCCGCTGGACCTTACGATACGATACGACCCGTATGCAAGACCCGTCGGCGGACCGGAAGAACCCGGCCTTCCCCGGCGGCTCCCGAGCTGGCCCTGCGAGGCCACCTTCTTTCTCTTACTGGTGAGTTTCTCTTTTTGGTGCGAGGCAAGTAGATTCCGCATGATCGAGACTTCAACCCTCTGGCAGCTGATCGAGGCCCGGGCCGAAGCGACGCCCCACACCCGCATGGCGGTCGATTCCGCCGGCCGCGAGCTCGACTTTTCGAGCTATCGCGAGGCGTCGCTGCGCACTGCGCGTGGCCTCCTCGAGCTCGGCGTCGAGCCGGGCACGACAGTGTCCTGGATGCTGCCGAGCCGAATCGATTCGATGATTCTGGTCGGCGCCCTGGCGCGACTCGACGTGATCCAGAACCCGATCCTGCCGATCTATCGCGCTCGCGAGGTCCGCTTCATCGCCAGCCAATGCCGACCGCGGCTATTGATCACACCCTCAGAGTGGCGCGGCTTCGATTATCCAGCGATGGCCCTCGAGGTCGCTCGAGAATTCGGCGACCTCTCGACATTGGTCGTCGACGGCGCCCTGCCCGGCAACGACCGAGTCGAGCTGCCGCCCGCTCCGGCGCTGCTTGCGCCGGAAGAGCTTCCGGTGCGTTGGCTCTTCTATACCTCGGGCACGACGGCCGATCCGAAGGGCGTGCAGCACACCGACGCCTCACTCTGGGCCGCCGCCAAGGGCATGAGTCTGGGTCTCGCCATCGACGAGCACGACCGGGTCGCCTTCGTGTTCCCCTTGACGCATATCGGCGGCATCAACTGGCTGCAGGCCTGCCTGGCCATCGGCTGCAGCCTGATCGTGATCGAGAACTTTGCCGAACCCAGCACGATCCCAACCCTCAGCAAGCACGGCATGACCCTCGCGACCGCCGGCACCGTGTTTCACGAGGCCTACCTGAAGGCCCATCGCGAGTCGTCCGTGGAGCCGCCCTTTCCGAAGCTCCGAGCATTCCCGGGCGGGGGTGCGCCCAAGCCTCCGAGACTCCACTACGACCTGCGGCGCGAAATGGGTGGAGCGGGAATCATCTCCGGCTACGGCATGACCGAATGCCCGATCGTCACCATGAATCGCGTCGGCGACCCCGATGAGAAGCTGGCCGAAACCGAGGGGCCCCCTTCGCTGCCCGAGGTCGAATTCTACATCGCTCGCAGCGACGAAACCCGCGCGGCTGCGGGGGAGGAAGGCGAGATCCGCGTCCGAGGCCCGCAACTCTTTCGCGGCTATCTCGACTCATCGCTCGATGCCGGCGCCTTCGACGACGCTGGCTACCACCGCACTGGAGATCTGGGTCGCGTCGATGCCGAGGGCTACCTGACCATCACCGGCCGCCTGAAGGACGTGATCATCCGCAAGGGCGAGAACATCCCTGCAAAGGAGGTCGAGGACCTCCTCTATCCACATCCGAAAGTCGCCGACGTAGCGGTCATCGGCCTACCGGATCCCGCGAGCGGCGAACGCTGCTGCGCGGTCGTAGCCTGTGTGGACCCCTCCGATCCGCTGCGCTTCGAAGAGATGCGGCAATTCCTGCGCGAACAGGATTTGATGGTCCAGAAGATTCCCGAACAGCTGGAAATCCTGGAGGCCATTCCTCGCAACCCGACGGGCAAGATCCTCAAGCACGAGCTGCGAGCGCGTTACGAGCGTTAGTTGCGGCCGCGGGCTCAGTCGCGCGCGAGGATGCCCGACAGCGCGAGATCGACGATCGGCTCGACCATCTTCGGCTTCGGGATGCCGCCGCGAAAAAACAGCGCGACGGAGATCGGCCCCAGGACGAGATCGGCTGCCAGGTCGATGTCGACCGCCTCCGAGAGCTCGCCGCGCCGGCGCGCCCGTTCGAAGATGCGCACGAAGGGTGCGCGTCGGCTCAGGGCGACGGGCTCGAGCAGCTTCGAGAGTTCGGGGTTGTGCTTGCGTTCGCCGGCCAGACTCGGGAAGACGGTGGCGAGCGAAGTCGCGTTGAAAGCTTCGAGATAGCTCTTGAGCGTCTCGTTCAGGTCGCGGCGAAGGCTGCCGGTATCGACCTCCTCGAAGCCCGGTAGACCGCCGAAGGCCTCCACGACCAGCGGCAGCTTCGAGGCCCAGCGGCGATAGATCGTGGCCTTCCCGACACGAGCCCGTTGGGCGATCCCCTCAACCGTGAGCGCCGAAAACCCGACTTCGACCAACAACTCGAGGGTCGCGTCCAGGATCGCCTGATGCGCTTCTTCGCTGCGCGGGCGGCCGGTGCTGCCGTTGCCGCCGCCTCGATTCCCGCGCGCCTGGTCGCTCTGGGCCATCGGCCCCTCCTCGGGAGTACTGGAAGAGCTCGATCGACCGCTCATCCCCGCCCCCAGTCGGTCGCGCTGGGCAAGTCGACAACTCGGCTAATACGATACAATACGTCTCGTTCTCATTCACCCGGCCAAACCCTTCGGCTGCTCCCAGACCAGCGGGTCCAGAGCGTTGCGCAGGGACGGATCGAGATCTGCATGTCGATGCATCGGATCCGGCGCCACGCTGCCAATTCGAAGCCCCAGGGCGCGCGATGCGGGGAGAGATTCAGCTGATGGTCGAGTGCGACCCTTTCTCGGATGAAGCGGTCGAGGCCGACCCTCGACCCATCTGCAAGCCGCCTCGCAATCTGGCGCCGGCCTGTTTTCTGGAGCAATTCGAGAGCTGGGTCCTGTCCCACTTCCAGATCCCGCGCCGCCCACCGCGGATCCCGACGGAGTTCGTCCAGGGCGACTGGAAGCGTCCGATTCCCTTCCAGACATGAACCGCAACGCCCCACTCTCGCAACCACGCCCCCCCAACCGCGCCCCGCCCCGACCACGCCCCGGCCCACCGTGAGAGAAACGGAGACTACGAAGATGATCGCAGCGCGTTCGCTTGCCGGCTGCGTCCGGAGCCTCGCAGAGTCCCGACCCCGGGACGTCGCCTACCATGCGGGCGACCGAACGCTCGACTGGGCGGGCTACGACGGCGCCGCGGATCGCCTGGCCCGAGTCCTGCTCGCGCTGGATATCCCGACCGACGAGCGCGTCGCGGTCTGGTTGGGCGATGGCGCGGCGGTCCACATCGCCCTTCAAGCCTGTGAACGAGCCGGCCTCGTGGCCCTCGGGCTCGGCGCCCGCAGCGGTGAACGGGAGCTGGCCCATCTGCTGGCCCTGGCCGAGGCCCGGGTTCTGATCTCCACCACCCAGGTCGGCAGCCAGGACGCCGTGGCTCGAGTGGCACGACTTCGCGACCAGGGCACGCAGCTTCGACACCACGTGATCGTGCACGGCGAGGCATTCCAGGACGAGGCGATCCAGGTCGATGGCGCCCCGGCACGCCTGGCCGAGGCCAGCCGCCTCGAGGGGCGCGGCCTCGAGCCCGATCAGGTCTTCCTCTTCAACTCGACGTCCGGGACGACCGGCCTGCCCAAGATCGTCGTTCACGATCAGATGCGCTGGATGGAGTTTCATCGTCTGGCCGCCGATGTCGGCCACCTAACGAGCAACGACGTGATCATGAGCGCGGTCCCGGCGCCCTTCGGGTTCGGGATCTGGACGTCTCACGTGACCCCGACGCTGTTGGGCGTGCCGACCGTCGTGATGCCGCGCTTCGACGCGGAGCAAGCGATTCGGCTGCTGGTGCGCCACCGGGTCACGATGCTGGCCGCCGTCTCGACACAGTTCATCATGATGCTCGAGACGCATCTCTTCGACGATGAGCTCGATCTCGCCCTGCGATGTCTCTTCACCGGCGGAGAAGCCGTTCCCGAGCAGCGCGCCCGGCGCTTCGAGCAGGAGACGGGCGCTGCGGTGTTGCAGTTCTACGGCTCGAACGAGACCGGCGCCGTCAGTGCCACGCGTCCCGAAGACCCGACGGACAAGCGCCTTGGAACGGCCGGGCGTCCACTGCCGGTGATGAACCTGCGGCTCTTCGACGCGCAGGACAACGATGTGACCGGGACCGGAAGAGGCCAGCCAGCGGTCAAGGGACCCGTGCTCTCGCGCGGCTACCACGGCGCCGCCGAGGCGAACGCCGAACTGGTCCGCGAAGACGGTTGGATGCTGCTCGGGGACCTCGTCGAGATCGACGCCGAGGGTTACCTGCGCGTCGTCGGGCGAACCGACGACATCATCATCCGAGGCGGCAAGAACCTCTCGGCGGTGGCGATCGAAGAAGTCGTGGCGAGCCACCCGGCGGTCGCGCTGGCCGCCGCGATCGGGATTCCGGACGCGATCCTCGGTGAGAAGGCCGCCGCCTACGTCGAACTCCGGCTGGGCGCCGCGCTCGACCTGGCGGATCTGACGGCCCATCTCGAGGCGTCGAGAGTGGCCCGGGAGCTATGGCCCGAGGCGCTCGTGGTGCTCGACGCGCTGCCGCAGAGTGCCGGTGGAAAGGTCGCCAAGGGGGCACTGCGCGACGACGCAGCGACCCGCTTCGCTCTGGACGAGGCGACGGATCTCGAGGCGCGTTCACGAGCCGGTCGCAGAACGGACCCCGTGTGAGTGACCGTTTCAGGCCACTGCGCCGTGCGCTCGGCGAGCTTCGGGGCCGCACCCTCCGGGTCGTGCTCGGCTGCCTGATCTGTCAGATGGGACTCGGCCTCACCTACGTGAGTCGGCCGCTGGCACCGTTTGTGATCGAGGAGCTGGGGCTGTCGCGAACCGCCTTCTCATCCGCGAGCGTGCCACAGCTCCTGGCACAGTCCCTGCTGAGTCCCGCGGTGGGCTATCTGGCGGTGCGACTCGGCGCTTCTCGCGTACTCGCCTTCGGCGCCGCCTGGTTCACGCTGACGTTTATCCTGCTTGCGCGCATCGAGAGCCTGACGGGGCTCTACATCGCAATCGCCGGCATCGGCGTTGGAGCAGCCTGTATGGGCGACGTGGCGGTGGGTCACGTCGTAAGCCGCTGGACGAGCCGAAGCCGCGGATTGGCCCTGGGCATCGCTTTTGCCGGATCCAATCTCGGCGGCCTGCTGGTGGCGCAGCTCTTCATCCACCTCGCCTCACACAGCGGCTGGCGGACAGCTCTGCTCGCCATCGCGGTCGTCGCCCTCGTCGTACTGCTCCCGACGGCCCTGTTGCTGATTCGCGAACCGCCCGCAGATCTGATCTTCGAACCCGCTTCCGAGGGCGACGAAGTCAGCGAAGATCTCGAGAGTCTCGACCTACCGGCCGCGCTTCGCACCCGCAGCTTCTGGATCCTCAGCGCCGTGCTCTTCGCGTTCTTCTTCTACTTCCAGGGGATACTCGACCATCTGGTGCTATTCCTGATCGATTCCGGGATGAGCCGGGTCGATGCCACCTTCTACTTCAGCCGGGCCGTCGGGCTCGGCATCGTGAGCAAGCTCGCGGGCGGCTTCCTGGCCGACCGCATTTCCCACCTGAGCCTGCTCCGGATCGACTTCGGGCTGATCGCCGTGAGTAGCGTGATACTGCTCTTCATGCCCGATCCCGCGCTGCTCTGGGTCTTCGTCTTTGCCTACGGGCTCGCCGCTCCGGCGCGAGACATCGTCTACCCGCTGATGCTGGCACACTGCTTCGGAGTGAGGTACCTGGGCAAGCTCTACGGCGCCATGATGTTGGCGCTGCCCGGCGGCGCGCTCGGCGCGATCTTTGCGGCCTCGATCTACGACCGGACCGGCCATTACGATTGGGCCTTCGCAACGTTCGCGGTGCTCAACGGACTGGCGTTCGTCGCGCTGTTCTTCATACGCAACGAGCGCGCCTAGACGAACTCCGCGACCGCAGCGGCGAAGCTGGCGCCCTCCTCGATCATCCGACGGCAGCCCTTGATCTGACGCGAGCGTTTGAATCCCACCGCCGCGACGAACCGATCCGCTCGACCGAAGAGCGCCAGAAATCGATCCTCCTCGATCGATCCGAGACACACATGCATCTCGTCGCCCGCTCGAACCTCGCCGGTGATCACGATCCGAAGATCGAATTGATCGCTCCAGACATAGGGAACCGGCGCGAATTCCGGCGCCTCGCCGTGCACGATCCGCTTCGCCACCACAGCGGATTGCTCGACCACACTCGTCCAATGTTCGAAACGCGGTCGCTCGGGATAACGCGGGTTCTCCCAGCGCGCGCAGTCGCCGAGCGCGTAGATCCCTTCGCGACCCGTCGAACCGGTCGCGTCACACAGCACGCCGTTGTCGATCTCGATCCCTGCCCCCTCGAGCCACTCCGTCGCGGGCGCCGCACCGACACCGACCACTACGACGTCCGCCGCAAGCGTCTCACCATTCGAGAGCCGTACGCCCTCGATTCGACCCACGCCCTCGAAGCCCTCCACCCCGGTTCCCAGATGGAAGACGATGCCCTCCTGCCGGTGGCGCTCGGCCACCCTTTCGCCCAGGATCGCGCCCAGTCCCCGGATCAAGGGCGCTTCGAGAGGTTCGACCACCGCGACCTCGAGTCCTTTCTGACGACAACTCGCGGCGACCTCCATGCCGATGAAGCCAGCCCCGATGATGACGGCCCGCCGCGCATGCCCGAATGCTTCGCGTAGCTTTCGCGCGTCGGCGAGGCTGCGCAGCTCGAGCACACCCTCGAGGTCGTGGCCAAAGGGCAGCCGGCGAGCCCTGGTTCCCGTCGCGAGCACGATCGCATCGGCCCGAACTTCGCTTGCGTCGGCCAGGCGAAGCGTTCGGGTCGAGGGGGCGAGCGATACGGCAGACACGCCGAGACGCCAATCGATCTCGAGCTCCTCGACGCCGGATCGACTCAGCGCGAGTCTCTCCAGCTCCCAATCATCGACCAGAAACTGCTTCGAAAGCGGCGGACGATCGTAGGGGGCTTCGTCCTCGGCACCGATCAGCGTAAGCCGACCCCCGAAACCTTCGCGACGCAGGGCCTCGACCGTCCGAAAGCCCGCCAAGGCAGCACCGACTACGGCGATGTGCTCCAACATCTCTATCTTCCCCTGGTCCCATCCGGGTGATCGTGAGCTCGTCGCTTCAGCTTCTCATCGACCGGCGCAGCGGCCAGCGGGACCCGCGACCGCCGAAGATAGACCATCTCGAGTTCCGCCCAAGGCGCCGCCAGAGCGCACGGAGCGCCCGAAGCGCGCGACCTCGACGCCCAAGCAGGGAATCCGCTGTGGCTCAGCACCTGGGTCTGCGCGATGCTCACGGCCCCAACCACCACGACTCCAACCGGGCGGCAGCGCTCGATGGGCCGCAGCGCTCGATGGGCCGCAGCGCTCGATGGGCCGCAGCGCTCGATGGGCCGCGGCGCTCGATGGGCCGCAGCGCTCGATGGGCCACAGTGTTCAACGCGCCACAGTGTCCAACGGGCCGGTGCGCTCGAAGAGGAGACTACGATGCAATTTTGGCAGGCCATCCCCTTCACCCATCCCGACGACATGCTGGTGCTCGCACCGGTCGCCGAGGAAGCCGGCTTCGAAGGTGTCCTGCTTGCGGATCACGTCTTCGTCCCAGAAGCCTTCAGCTCGAAGTACCCCTACGACGAAGACGGGAAGGCGCCTTTCGACAGCTCGACGCAGTTTCCGGAGGTGTGGTCGACGGTCTCGGCGCTATCGCAGCACACGACGACGCTGCGCTTCATGACAAACGTCTTCATGCTGCCCCTCCGCCATCCGATCCAGATCGCCAGAGACGTCGGCACCGCCGCCATCTTCTCGGGAAACCGAACCGTGCTGGGCTTCGGAGCGGGATGGCTGCGCGAAGAATACGAGATCCTCGGCATGCCCTTCGAGGCGCGTGGCAAGCGCATGGACGAGCAGATTCCGATCATCCAGCGGTTGCTGGCCGGGGAAATCGTCACGCACCAAGGTGACTACTATCAGTTCGACGCCGTGCGCCTCAATCCGCCGCCCAGCGAGCCCGTACCGATGTGGGGGGGCGGCATGAACAGGGCCGCTCTGCGTCGCGCCGGTCAATCCTGCGACGGTTGGACCGGCGCGGGAACGACATTCCAGGAGACCCTGGAGCTGCTCGGTCAGCTCCGCGCCCAACGCGAACGCTTCGGACGCCTCGACCGACCCTTCGATTGTTTGATCCCCCTCACGGAGGAGCTGCCGCCCGATCAGATGGCAGAGCTCATCGAGATGGGCATGACGGCCACCGTCAGCTGGCCCCTCGAATATCAGACACCGCCGGGCGCCACGCTCGAGGACAAATGCAACAAGCTGCGACAGCTCGGCGAGGAATTGATCAAGCCCATCAACGGCTAGCGCCGAAGCTCGTCGCTCGCTCGATGGGGGGGCTGCGGATCAGACTCCTGGCCCTGGCGCGCTGGTGCCCAGCCGCGATCATGAGGCGCCATCAGCTTTGCGTCGAGCTGCATCAGCGTGTGCAGCCAACGTCCATCCACACACGCGTACTCGTCGTGCTCGACGCCCACCATCCACATCGCGCGCCCCTCGGTCGTCGTACACAGCGCCAGCACATCCCAGCTCCCGCGTGCCCGCGCTGCCTCGATGCGAATTTCGGGCTTCACGAAGAAATGCCATGAGTAGCGCAGCGTCGGACGGCGCAGGCGCTCGCGAATCGCGTCGCGCCCTTCGCAGCGCCCCAGCTCGCCGCCGCCCTCCCAGACGGCCTCTTCGGTAAAGAGATTCGCAAGCCGTTCGGCGACCTCGTCGATCTCGACCTGGGGCCTGGGACCCTTGCGCGTGTAGCGCGCGTCGGCGAGGGCTCCGTATTCGGATTTCAGATTCAGGATCGCTTGATGGGCTTCGACCTGGGCGAGGCGTGCTTCGAGCACCTCGATGCGAGCCTGCATCCCGGACTCCTCGAGCATCTGGTCTCCCTTCCTACTCTTCTCGTTCTCAAAGTTCCTGTCGTTCTCACAGCTCGTGTCTTGCTCTCGTACCCAGCGATGCGCGCTGACCCAGCTGCCGGGCGGGCTGAAGCTTCGGCGCCCGCTTTCGACTTCGGCTGGCTCGGAAGGCAATGGCGCCCCGCCAACACGAGCATCTCGAGCCGCCCACCCATCGGTTTTATCACGGCGCGCTGCTCACCCGCAACCGTCTCACCCACACCGCCGGCCCCCCGGACCCGCCGCAAACCCCGCCTCCCATCCGATGCTCGGGTCCAGCCGACACAGATGCGCCAATGCCATCACGATCTGGCCCGACATCCTGCCCGGAGTCGGGCGTCTGGAGTCTGCGGTGGAGCTCAGAGGCGAACTCGCAGCCCGAACACGATGCGCGGTGCACGAACCCCAGAGCGACGAAAGCCGCCCCGACCCAACGCCCGTTCCAACGGATCGCGACGGATCGCGCAGCAACTCGGCCGGGCAATCGACTCAAGCCTTCGGCACGGATCTCGAGGCACGCGGGAGCACCCTGTTGAGCGGTGGTGCGGAAAACGCAGTTGGATTACCGGTCTGCTCTCCACCTCGGGAAAGCCGCGGTTGAGCGGTTGAGAATTGCGGCCGCGATGTGCTGTGCCTGCGCAACCGAGTTTCGATCGAGCTGGGTTCGGGCATTTCCCAAGGCCTGTAGAACGTTCCGTCACCTGTCCTGGCAACGGCGATTGACTCGCCTCGCGCATACAGTCGAATCGATGATATGCTCCGCTCCCCATGCGCTGCTCCCCCCTCGCGTTGCCATTGCCATTGTCGTTACCATTGTCGTTACCATTGTCGTTGTCGTTGTCGTTGTCGTTGTCGTTGTCGTTGTCGTTGCCATTGTCATCGCTGCTGCTCTCGCTGCTTACCGTTTTCGTTGTGGCCGCGCCGGCCTCCGCCGCCCCCGGCCCGTGCACGGTCCCCGGACCGCTACCGATCTACGTCCGGCTCGACACGACCGAGGGACCGATCGACCTCGAGATGCTGACCGACGCTGCGCCTTGCAGCGTGAACAACTTTCTCGACTACGTGACGAATGGTGACTACGACGGAACGTTGATCCACCGCAGCCTCTCGGGCTTCGTGATCCAGGGGGGCGGCTATGCCTGGGATGGAGGCTCGTACTATTCGATTCCGCGCCGGCCCACGGTGATCAACGAACCGGGCGTCTCGAATACCCTCGGAACCGTGGCGATGGCGCGCAGCTCGGAGGTGAATAGCGCGACGAGTGAATTCTACTTCAATCTCGGCGACAATTCGTTTCTCGACTCTGTAAATCAGGGATTCACCGTGTTCGCCAAAGTCGTCTCGACGATGAACACCGTGGACGCGATCGAAGCGCTCGAGACAGTTGACTTGCGCTTCGAGAGCACGACGACTCTGGCGGAAATCTTTCCGGACTTCCCGCTGCAGACCCCCTTCGATCCCGCAACATACGGCTGCTTCCAGGAAGGGGACGAGCTCCGAGCCCTCGTGGATCAAGACGAGGAGGACACTCCATTTCTGGTCACCGACCCACTCACCAACGGCTTCTACTATCTTTCGGCGGCCTGCGCCGGCGCGGGCGGTACGCCGGCCGTGCTCTGCACTACGAGCCGTGAGGTCGCCTATTACGACACGACGGATCAGGCCTGGTATCTCGACTCCTCCTACATGACCTGCGAGGCCATCGCAGAGGGCGAGCTATCCCTTGCGTCGCGTCGCGCGGGCAACGGAGCGCAGCTCCCATCCCGCCACGTCGAGATCATCTCCGCCATCGCGCTTCCCGAGCCGGCGCAGACCGCACTCCACGCTGCGGGTCTGCTCGCGCTGTCGATCGTCGCTAGGCGACGCGCAGCCACCGGGAAGGGTCGGACCTGGTGAGATCTTCGGCTCGCAGGCTGCGAGTCGAAGCCGCCCGCCTCCACCCATTCCACGCCTGTTTGTCCGCGTTCTCATGCGCGATGGGGCTCAGCTGGGAGGTGGCGCGCGAGATGGGCCTCTGAAGAAATCAGCCGGTCCAGTCCTGGTCCAATCCTGGGAGGGATTAGACAATTCTGTCTCATTTGTTGGACCTCGTGCTAATGTCGAGTTCGACACCAAGGGCTCGATTGGCATGGGGAGCCGGTCTTGGATTCGAACTCGCGAGAGCAACCGTTGAAAGACGAGGGGGAGCCATCCGCCACCCCCCCGGTCGTGGCGGCCGGCGCGACGAGGCGAGGCGGTCGCCCGCGCGGGGAGCAGACCGCGATGCGGCAGCGTACCCGGGAGCGTCTTCTCGAGGGTGCGTTGCGCGCGGTGGCATCCCGCGGCCTTGCCAAGCTCGCCATGAGCGACGTGATCGAGTTCGCGGGCGTGTCCAGGGGGACGGCCTACCGCTACTTCTCGAACACCGAGGAACTGCTCACCGAGCTCGGACGGCGTGAGGCCGAGCGTTTCGAGCAGCAGGTGTGGGACGCGCTCGAGAAGACGCCCACCACGAGCCCGGAGCGGCTTCGCGTGGTTCTCGACGCCATCGAGAAGCTCGCGCGCGATCATCCGCTGATCCAGCGGCTACCCGAGACGGATCCCGCCTTCGTCCTCACTTCCATTCGCGAGCGTTTTCCCGACCTCTGCGAGACCTTCCAGCGCCTGCTCGTTCCGCAGCTCGAGCGCAGTGATCTGATTCGCAGAGGCGGCGTGAACGCAGATCAGTTCGCGAGCTGGATGGCGCGGATGATGATCTCGATGTTTCTCTTCCCCGACCCCAATCCCCGCGAGACGGCAGAGTCCATGCAGATCGTCTACCAGATGCTATTTCGGAGCTCGGGCGATTCCGGGCCGGAGCCAGCGGACGAGCCCGTGCAGGTCGGCCAAGAGACATCGAGGGCTGAGACACCCGACGGCGGGTCCCGCAGCGCCTGACGCGAACCGCGCAGCAGCGCTTCAAGTTTCGTCGTCGGAGCGAAGCGAGATCGCGTCCTCTGGGCAGTTCTCGACCGCCCGGCGCGCCTGTTTTTCCAGCTCGGCGTGGACCACCACCTGCTTCACGACGCAGTGTCCCTGCTCGTCCTCGTCGAACACGTCGGGGGCCAGCAGATAGCAGCGTCCGTGACCCACACAGGCATCGGCGTCGTGCTCGATCTTCAACTTTGCCTCTCCCACGGCCTTACTTGCGCCCTTGCGCAAATTTCAACGGCAGGTAGGTGACTTCGCGAATGGCATGACTGTAGATGGGCGTCTCACCCTGCTCGATGGCGTAGTCCGGCACGCGCTTGTGAAACTCCTCCAGCGCCACCCGCAGCTCCATGCGCGACAGATGCGATCCGAGGCAGCGATGGGGACCGCCGCCGAAGGCGATGTGCTTGTTCGGCGTTCGTTCGAAATCCACCTCTTGCGCATTGCTGAACTGCTCGTCGTCGGTATCCGCCGACCCGAGAACGAGGGTCACCGCATCGCCCTTCTTCAGCTCGACTCCGCCGATGCTGTAGTCCTGGATCACGATTCGGACGACCTGAACGACGGGGGTCTCCCAGCGCAGCATCTCTTCGATGGCCGACGGGAGCAGCGCGGGATCGTCCACCAGGGCCTGGCGACGATCCGGGTGCTGAGCCAGATACGAGATCATGCAACCGAGCGTCGAGGTGACCGTATCGAGGCCACCCAGCAAGAAGAGGTAACAGATGTCGAGAATCTCCTCGCGGCTCATCCTCTCGCCACCCACTTCGGCCGTGATGAAGCGGCTCAGAAGATCGTTGCGAGGTGACTTCTCGAGCTTGTCCAGGAACTTCTCGAAGTAGGCGTAGATCTTCTCGCCCGTCTGGCTGCGAATCTTCGCCTCCTGCTCGGGCGTGTCGGCTTTTGGACGAATGATCGAATCCTTGAGGTCCAGAAAATACTCGAGATCGTCTTCCGGCAGACCCATCAGGCGCAGGAAGACGATACTGGGGTAGGGGATGGCGAAGGCGCTGTTGAACTCGCACCCATCCTCGTCGGCAAAGCGGCCGATCAGGTCGCTGGCGATCTCCCGGACGTCCGTCTCCATCTTGAGCATGTTCTTGTTGGAGAAGAGCGGGTCGAGAAATTTTCGATACTTGATCTGCTCCGGTGGATCCACGTTGAGCGGGATCAAGGGACGTATGTTGCCGATCAGGCCGGCGGGCATGACGGCGGAGAAGATCTCCGGGTGCCTCAATGCGAAGAGCACGTCGTCGTAGCGCGCGATACAGACGCTGCCGCCCGGAATCGGTTTCCCCACCGGACAGCGCTCGCGCAGTCGGCGATAGACGGGCTGCGGGTGGGCGGCGATGGCCGGCTCAAAAAAGTTGATGGTGTCCGAATGCGTTTCAGGCGTCTGGTCTGCGCGAGAGCTCATGCAACCTCCAATTCTGTCCTGTCAGGCCAATCCGACCTGGTGATTCCCGACCTCTCCCCGCGCCCACGAGGCGCCGCGCGGGCGTGTTCTGGACGAGCAGGGCGCCATCGCTCTCGGCGATGAGGACGGCGGGGATCTCGGCGAACGCTGAATCTTCATGCTGCCTCCTGCGATCGCTCTCGACACGACGCGGCTGCCCGATGATCCACGACAGCGCCCCGGCGCCGTCGGCCGGGCTGCGCGGAGCGGGCGCACATCAGGAGGCCTGCTGCACGACCTGCTGCGCGCCCTGGCGCATGAGGCCGCACAGGTAGTCCATCCTGTCCCGCCAGACTTGCTCCAGGCGCGGATTCCAGTCGGCGCCACTCACCTCCGCGAGGATCTCCAGAACGGACTCTGTCCACGAGTCGTACATCTCATCGCTGACCTCGTACTCCACGTGCTTGGCGCCGAGTAGCTGCAGGTTGGACTCGAGCCAGGCCATCCCTTCCAGACTGTCGACCACCGCGATCAGCGTCTCGTTCAGCATGTCCTGCTGAACCGCCACCGCATGCTCCCCAAACAGCGCCTGAAGCTGCGGATGACGCTGGAACAGGTGCTCATAGACTCGCGCGGCAATCCGAGGCTCGCGATCAATGACGAGATGCAGATGCTCGGCGATGATTTCCCGATCTACCACGATCGCCACCGCCGATCGTTGGCGCAGGAACCGACACGCTCCGTGCGGGGAGCCGGATCGATGCTGAAGCCCCCGTGGCCCTCGCGGATGCCATCACTCGGGCCCACGGGCCCGCACGCGCCCCAACCAACGCAAAGTCCGGTGATCAGGGTCGCCATGGATGGAAGCATCTCCTTTGAAGGGGTTGGGGACGCAGAGGCTGCTCGGGTTGGCCGCCGGCGACGACCCTGGGACCGGAGCAGGCCCATCGCTCACAGCGCTGAAGCCACGACCGTTTCTGCAGACGATTCCCCAGCGACAAAACCATACATATCGGACAATATCGGCAAATTTCTCTCAGCTCCGGGCCGATTCGACGATACCACAGAACGCAATAAATGAGACAGATCGATCGAATTTATCCCAGATAACCGGCAGCGGCTCTTGGGACCGTCCCACCGGGCAATGGGATCTGCCCTCTCGCGGGACGTCGTCGCGGTCATCACGGGGCTCGGCCCGTCCCCCCGGCGCAGGCTGCGACCGCAACGGCCTCCTTTCACAACATCGCGACCTCTCCATCGGAGAAGACGTTCTTTACGAGGATGTAGCCAGCCAGCTGCATGAACGCCGTCATCTGCTCGAGATCGTCGTCCAGGCAGAAGCCGCTGGCCGGGTCGAGCGGCTCGCCCTTGGCATCGAGCAGCGGCAGGTCGGGATCGTGGACGGGAATCCCCTGGTAGATGGCGCGCAGGGCGGGCTCCCACATCACGAAGTGCATCAGGTCTCCGTGCAGCTTTCGCGCACGGCCCGAGTAGACCAGGCCCGCCGTCGACTCGAAATCGTGGACGAGCCCCTGCCACGACTCCCGGTCCAGGCCAACCACCGTCTCGGCCGCAGCATCCTGGCACGATCTCGAGGTGCCCCGCCCGGATTTGCTAGGTGTACGCCAGAGTCGACTCGGATCGCCAGTGAGCCGCGCAAGGCGGCCTCCTCGGCCGCCGACGCCTCGCGCCCCTGCGCAAGCAGCCGCGGCAGCTCCTCGCGGTGATACGCGTCGAAGTCCAAGACGCGAAAGCCCTCGGTCATGGCCGCCTTCGGAGGTTGGGTGCTTCGATCCTATTTGATTCTGAACTCCGTGGGCCAGCAGGGCCGATCGAGATCGAGCTCGCGGGGCTCTGTGCCGGGGGGGGGCCCGAGCCCGATTGGCCCATCGGCGCTGACACGCCGCGGGTCTGGCCTTTGAGCCCATCTCGCCTAGGATCCATGCACCCACGCCGGCGACCGCGACTCGGGGCCGGGCCCTTCGGAGCGCGCCGATCGCCGACCCGATTGGCTGGTCACGAGAGAGCGTGAGAGTCGAGAGTTGGCCGACAGTTGAGAGTCGACAGTCGAGAATTGAGAGTCGAGAGTTGAGAGTCGAGGAGATGAACCGTTGAATTTCGAAACGAAGCCGCTGGACACCGGTATTGGCCTGGAGATCATCGGGCTCGATCTCGAGCATCCGATCGAGGAATCGACTCGGCGCGACCTCTACGACGCCTGGCTCGACGCCGCCGTCCTCGTCTTTCGCGGGATCGGGACTTCGGCAGAGCGTCAGATCGCCCTCAGCCGGTGCTTCGGCGAGCTCGAGATCCACCCCGTCGAGAGCGTCCGGTTCGAGCGAGATCCCGAGATCATCAGCTTGAAGAACGCGGGCCCGGACCAGGCCATCATCCACTACCGCGACGACGAGGCCCTGGCGGGGCTGATTCCCTGGCATTCCGACATGGTCTACATGACGCGCCCCTGTCGCGGTGCCCTGTTGCGAATGGTCGACAAGCCGCCTCGAGGCGGCCAGACCGGATGGATCGACACCGCCGCCGCCTACGACGCCCTGTCCGACGAGATGAAGCAGCGGATCGAGGGCCTGGAGGCTCGATTCGATTTCGTCGCGGACATCTGTGACATGCGCTTCGGGCGCCCCGAGAAGCTGCGTCACGGCTCGATGGGCACCACGAAATTCCCGAGCTTCCCGCCCGTCGTCCATCCGCTCGTCTGGCAGCATCCGGAGGGGGGACGCAAGGCGCTGATGATCAGTCCCATCCACCTGGTCGAGGTCCTCGACATGGATCGTGCCGAGGGAGATCGCTTGCTCGAGGAGCTCGTGGCGCACGCGACGGACACGCGATTCAGCTACATCCACGAATGGGAGGTCGACGACATGGTGCTCTGGGACAACTGGCGGACCCTGCACATGGCCTTCGGCACGCCGCCCGAATGCGGCCGCGAGGTCCAGCGCACCTCGATCCGAGGCGACTACAAGCTGGGCCGCCTGCTTTGATGGGCGTCCCCTCGCCGGCCTCAGAGTACATCTCATCCGGTGTAGCCCCTCGAAGCCGTCAGGAGACACGCCGACCATGAGACTCGAAGCAAAGAGCGCGATCGTGACCGGCTCGACCCACGGCATCGGCCGCGAGATCGCCCTCGCCCTGGCTCGCGAGGGCGCCCGCGTCGTCGTCAACGGACGCGGACAGGGTCCGGAGGGACCGGGCACACGAACGGACGAGGCCGACGCCGTCGTCGCGGAGATCGCAGCAGCGGGCGGCCAGGCGATCGCCTGCGTCGGCCCCGTGAACGACTTCGACTTCTCGGGCGAGATGGTCCAGCGCTGTGAGGACGCCTTCGGCAGCGTCGACATCCTGGTGAACAACGCGGGCACCGCGGGCGGGCTCTCGGTCGATCTGTGTCCGCCCGAGCACTGGCAGGAGGTCTTCGACATCAATGTCAACGGGACCTACTACGCGTCCCATCACGCGGCGAAGCGCATGAAGAGCCAGCACTGGGGTCGAATCCTGTGCTGCTCTTCCTTTTCCCATACGGGGTTCATCGGGGGCTCCTGCTACCCGGCCTCCAAGGGCGCGGTGGCGAGCCTGGCGCGGGCCATGGCCCGAAACCTCGGCCTCTACGGCGTGACTTCGAACGCGTTCTGCCCCGAGGCCCGTACCCGGATGATCAACGCGGGGCAGCCGGGCAGTGAAATCCACGACACGCACATGGCGTCGCTCGAGAAGCGCGGCTTCATCTCGCCGGAGAAGGCGCGTGCGCTCGTCGACCTCCCGGGACCGCAGGGCATCGCACCCTTCATCGTCTACCTGTGTCTGCCCGAAGCGGCCTACATCAACGGCCAGGTCTTCAACGTCGAGGCGGGCCGGATCGGGCTGGTCCCCGAGCCCCACGAGATTCGCACGCTCACGCGGGACGTCGAGCGGGAGGGAATCTGGAGCGTCGACGATCTGTGCCGGCTGATGCCCCAGACGGTTGGCTTCGAGCTGGAGAATCCGGTGCCGGCTCGCGAGCCCGAAGATCTCGAGAAGCTGATGGCCGAGATCAACCCGATGTTCTGGTAGCGAGCAGGCGGAGGCTTCGAGCGCTTCGCCCCGGACGTTGACAACCCCTGGACACCCCTTTGCCGGAGGGGGAACGGGGGAGAGGGGACGGGAGGTTAAGCCGTGAAGGGATCCAGCGACGCTCGGCGCTTCGACGCCATCGTGGTCGGGGCCGCACTCGGAGGCCTGGCCTCCGCCGCCATCCTCGCGAACCGCGGCTGGCGCGTGGCGGTCGTCGACGCGCTGCCGCAGGTCGGCGCCCGGGTCGGGGCCGTCGAGTCGGGCGGCTATTGGATCGGCTGGGGACACCGCGATGGCCACGGCATCGGCGACCTGGCCTTCTTCCCCGTGCACACCTCCGTCGCCGCCAAGCAGGCCGGGGTCGAGCTGCGCCTGCGCCCCTTCATGGGCAGCTCACTGCGCGTCCACTGGCTGCCGGAGGGACGCGCCGCGGAGCTGCCCGCCGACACACTGCTCCCGGAGTCCGGCGACCCGCTCGACCAGATGCGCGAGCTGTGCCGCTTCTTCGGCGACGTGGGCGAAGCCGATGTCGATCGGGTCGCACGAGAGATCCTCGACGTGTTCACGCGGCTAGCCGCAATCGAAGACGAAGAAGCCTGGCGCCTCGTGCCGGTGCGAATGGGCGATTGGCTGTCGCGCAACGTGGTGGACCCCGCGGCCCGCCGCGTGATCCTCCAGCAGCTCGAGTGCATGCCCTTCACGCCGTCGAGCGAGACCTCCCTGGGGCGGTTCATCCTGCACCGACGCCACGTACACGGTGAACCCGTGGTGCCCGACGACTACGAGGTCGGGGGCATGCAGGGCGTGATCGCCCCCTTCGCACGCGGGATCACAGCCAACGGCGGCGAGCTCTGGCTCGGCTGGAAGCCGCTCGAGATCCTGCTCGAAGACGACGAGGTCCGGGGCGTCGTGGCGCTCGAGCGCGAGCCTGGTGCAGGTGCTCGAGGCTCCGGTGGTGATCACCGACTATCCCGGCTGGCGGCTACCCGAGCTGGTCCCCGAGCACCGGCTGCCCCCGGAGTGGCTGGCGGCGGCGCGGCGGACCGAACGCTACGCCGCCGATGCGGTCTGCTGGTGGGCGGGCCTCGGTCGCCTTCCCACGCGCCGCGCGGACGGCCAGCTCGAGGACGACTCGAGCCCGTGGCAGCGCATCCTTCGCGGTGATAGTGCGGTGCGGGCCTGCCACGGGGGCTTCTACTTTCCGTCGATCTCTGCGCCGCGCTCGGCGCCCGAAGGCAAGCACCTGCTGTGTGTCGAGATCGTGGCCTCGGGCGAAGAGGCCGGGCGGAAGTGGTCCAGCTGGGGCGCTGCGCAGCAGGCGATCGACCGCAACGTCGCCTACCTGCACGACTACTACAGCGATCTCGAAGAGTGCATCGAGTGGTCGCGATACCAGTACGTCACGCCGCCGCAGTACCTCTCCTGGTACACCAAGCCGATCTATCGCCACCCGGTGAAGGTCGGGACCATCGGGGGGCTCTACGTAGCCGCCTCCAGCTCGGAGGGCGTGGGGAGCTGGCTCGACATCGAGTGCGCCGCTGCACTCGAAGCCGTGCGCCTGGCCGAGGAGGAACGCGGAGCCCTGCGGCAGGCATGACGGTGGGTCTGGCGAGGGATCGAAGCGCCACCTCGTCCGCACGACAGGCCCCCGGCCTGTACTAGACGCCCAGGGCCTCGGTCGCGATCAGCTCCTCCAGGTAGCGCTCGTCCCACCAGGACATCTGCAACTGCTTGGCGCGCCGAAAGTAGAGCTGGATGTCGTATTCGATCGTGAATCCGACGCCGCCCCAGACCTGCTGACACATCGCGGTCGTGTCCCGAAACGCCTGGCACATGAAGAGCTTGGCCAGCGGCGCGAGCCGTCGGCTCGGCTTGCCAACGGATCGACTCCAGGCCGCTTCGTAGACGAGGGTCGTGCCGCCCTCGATCGCGGTGGCGGAATCGGCCAGGTAGTGCGAGATCGACTGGAAGGCGCCCAGGGGCTTGCCGAACTGTTCTCGCTCCTTGGCATAGGCCACGGTCATCTCGAGCGCGCGCGCGGCACCACCGGCCGCCTGAGCCGCCGACAGCACGATCCCATCGTGCATCACGCGATCCCAGATCGACCAGCCCGAGTGCGCCGCACCAATCCGGTCCGACGCCGAGATCCGCACGTCTTCGAAGTCGACCCGGAACAGACTCTCCGAGCCCAGATTCTGGCGTTGGGAGATCGTCACGCCGGAACGCCGGGGGTCGACGAGGAAGAGATCGATCTCGCCCTCCCCGTCTCCCGTGCGTGCGAGCACGATCAATCGATCGGCGCTCTTGGCAAAGACGACGTGCAGCTTGCTACCCGACAGCACGAAATCACCCCCGTCGGCGATCGCGCGCAGCTGGACGCCCTTCGACCCGTAGCCGTTTCGAGGCTCCAGCCAGGCCGGTGTCAGCACGGCCTCGCCGGCTGCGATGCGCGGCAGCCACTCGGATTTCTGTGCGTCGCTGCCGGCGTCGATGAGCGCGCCGGCCGCGAGGACCGCCGAAACGAAATGCGGAACCGGGGCCAGGGCACGACCGAATTCCTCGTACACGATCGCGGCTTCGAGCAGCGTCTGTCCCTGACCGCCATGGCTCTCGGGAATCAGGATTCCGACCAGCCCGAGCTCGACGAGCTGACCCCAGAGCTCGTCCGGATAGCCCTTCGGATCGTTCTCGAGCGCACGCACGGTCGCGAGCGGTGCGTATTGCTCGCACACGCCGCGCACCATTTCGCGCAGCATGTCATGCTCTTCCGTCAAATCGAGATCCATCGACCCATCTCCCTGGCCGTGCTCGAGCCCCATGGCGGCCGATCGCCTCGACTCGGCCAGCGAGAGACCGGGCCGAGGCGATTCGGGTCACGCGTCGATCACGGCTTCCAGTCGTCGCCCTTCAGCTGCCACGGATTCGCGTCCGCCGTCTCGGGCACCGCGATGCGCGCTTCGCAGCCCACGCAGGCCTTTTCACCGGCGCTGAGATCGATCGCGACCTCGAGCCAGCCGACTCCTTTGGCGCCCTGTTCGACGCCCGTCACCTTGCCCGAAAACCGCATCGTATCACCCGGATAGACCGAATCCTTCATGCGAAACTTGACACGGCCCAGACGACCCTTCGGGCCCGTCCAATCCGTCAGGTAGCGCTCGAACCAGGCCGCCAGATTCGGCGTATTCATGATGATGTCGTCGAGCCCGTTGCGTTCGGTCGCGAACTTGTAGTCGTGATGCTGAGGGCGCCAATCGCGGCTGGCCATCGCACCCAGCACGACCGTCACCGGCTCGACGTCCTTCTCGAGAATCGGCAGCTCGCTGCCTTCGCTCACATCGCCCAAAAGAAGATTGGCAGTCATCTCGTCCTCCACCCCCATCATTGATCCCGGCTGTAGCCGAAACCGGTGTAGCGTTCTTCCGCGCAGAGCTCGCCATGCTGATTCGTGATGCGAACTCCGAATTCCCAGAAGCGACCCGCGCCGAGCTTGGTGGTCTTGGGTGCCGAGACCGAGTACAGGATCTGCGTCGTCGTGAGCACATCACCGGGCCGAATCGGTTCGCCGAATACGATGGTGTTGTCGCTCATCACGGCTTCCGTCAATTGCAATCGATCCTTCAGATCGAAATGCAGCTGAAGCGCCACAGCGGGCTCGGTTCGTCCGGGGGACCAATCGTGCGGCCGGAACCAGGCCGACACCATCGTCGGTAACGTGATCGGTCCGTCGGTGAGGTCCTGGGCGACCTTCTCGTCCCAGTAGAGTGGATTCCCATTCTGGGTCGCAGACAGCATTGTCAGCACGTACCCCATCTCGATCGGGAACTGGGTTCTTTCCGTGTATCGCTCCTGGCCGATCCAGGACTGGACCTCTTCGGGGAGATCGTCGGCTGATGTCGTGCTCATGCACGCCCTCCTGCAGGAACCCTGTGGCGAATTCCGGTTGATGAAAACTGATGACTACGACCGCCGACCATCGACGACGATCACCGACTGTCGATGACTATCGACGCGAGAGGCGAAGCCAGGTCGAAGAGCCAATCATTCGACAGCCCCTTGTTCGAGTAGCTTCGAGATCTCTTCGACGTCAAATCCGTTCTCGGCGAGGAGCACCTCGCTCTCGGTGGCGTCCGATGACTTGACGTGATGCCGCGGCTGATTCCGAATGCCTCCTGCCAACACCGGCGCAACCTGCTCGAAGACGCCCCGCTCGGCCAGCTCGGCCTCCATGAACAGACCCCGCGCGCGCCATTGAGGCTCCTCGACCACCTCGGGAAGCGTGAGGACCGGCGCCATGCAGGTGTCGTTGGCAGCCAGCTCCGCCGTCCACTCGTCGCGCGTGCGGGTCTTGAAGGCCGCCTTGAAAGCCGCCCTGATCTCGTCCTGCTTGTCTTCGTTGTACTGCTCGCCCGCGTATTCCGGATAACCGAGTCGCTCGCAGAGATTGCGATAGAAATGCCCTTCGATGGCGCCCACGGAGACCCACTTGCCATCGCTCGTCTCGTAGAGATCGTAGAAGGCGTACTTTCCGGTCAGCATGACCTGACGCGGTCCGGCGACTTCGCCCTCGGCAAGATACTGATCGATCGAAAGCGCCATCACGGCGAGCACGCCCTCGGCAGCCGACACGTCCAGGAAGCTACCCTCTCCGGTGGATGCCCTGTTGACCAGAGCAGCCAGGATCGCGAGAACGGCATGCATCCCGCCGCCCGCACTGTCTGCCACCGTCGCTCCGGGAATCGGCGGGCCGCCATCCGGGCGCGCCTCGCTGCAGGCGAGAAAGCCCGACATCGCGAGATAGTTGATGTCGTGTCCCGCCCAGCCCACGGCCGGCCCGTCCTGGCCATAGCCCGAGGTCGAGCAGTACACCAGGCGCGGATTGCGCGCGCGCATCGCGTCCCAGCCGATCCCCAGGCGATCGACGACGCCCGGTCGGAAGGATTCGATCACGACGTCGGCCTTTTCCGCCAGCCGCAGCAGGGTCTCGCGCCCGGCGTCGGCCTTGAGATCGATGCGCATGCGTTCGAAGCCGCGGCCCGCGGCGTAGGTGTGGTAGGGCGGCTTCGTTTGCAGGGCCCCCTTCTTCGAGACCGGCGCGATCTGGACGACCCGCGCGCCGTAGTCGGCGAGTGATCGCCCGGCGCGCGCCGCAGGCCCCACCGAGCCCAGATTCAGGACGGTGATGCCACTGAGAAAGCCTTTTTGCGGATTCGCCTGAGTCACGCTGCAGCTCCGAGCTAGAAGTTCTTGGGGAGCCCGAGGGCCCGCCTGGCGATGATGTTTTTCTGGACCTCGGAGGTGCCGCCACCGATCGTGTCCACGACCGTGTAGCGATAGGATCGCTCGTAACGACCGCCCACCGGCGCTTCGGGCTGACCCGGCTTCAGCTGGGCGTCAGGCCCGATCAGACTCAGGGCGGCATTTGCGATGCGCTGGCCGAGCTGGGATTGCCACATCTTGTACATCGCGGCCTCGACGGTGGGAACGCGGCTCTTGAGTGCTTCACTGATGACCTTGCGCTGGAGCTTGCGAGCGACTTCGAGGTCGGCCGAGAGCCTGGCGATCGTGTGCCGCACGACGGGATCACGCGCCAGGGGCTCGCCGTCGAGCGTGGCCTCACGACAGTAGTCGATCAATCCCTTCAGCTTCATCTCGACGGGACCCACGGGCAGCATCGCGAAGCGTTCCAGATCGAGCGCTTCGCAAATATACGTCCAGCCAGAGCCGACCTCGCCTACGACATGGGAGTCCGGTACGAAGACGTCGTTGAAGAAGACCTCGTTGGTGCGCTCGTCGCCGATCGTATAGGTCGGATGGATCTCGAAGCCGGGATGATCCATCGGGACCAGAAACAGCGTGATGCCCTTGTGTTTGTGTTCCGACGTCCGAGCACCGACCCAGTACCAGTCGGCGAAATGGGCAGAGGTCGTCCAGATCTTGTGACCTTCGAGCACCCAGCCAGCCCGCTGCTCGTCGCGGCTGGCCTTCAACTGCAGCGCCGCCGCATCGCTACCCGCCTGGGGTTCGGAATAACCGATCGCGAACTCGATCTCGCCGCGGATGATGCGCGGCAGGAAGAAATTCTTGAGCTCCTCGTTGCCGTGCCGGATGATCGTCTTGCCGACGATGCCGACGCCCTTGCCCGGCTGCGGCGCGCCGAATCGCGACAACGCCTCGGTCAGGATGAAGTCGTAGATTCCCGAGCGTTCCTGCCCGCCGTACTTCTTGGGCCAGGACATGCCGAGCCATCCCTGCTCGGCCAGCTTGCGCATGAAGGCACGCTTGGGAGGCGTCTCGACGGTCTGGGAGAGATGCTCGGGATTGTCGTCCATGACGTCGCTCGAGCGATTCGCCTCGAGAAAGGCCACGACCTCATTCTCGAAGACCTGCTCTTCCTGGGACAGATCGAAATCCATCGGGGGGGCACCTCAAACCTTGCAATGGGCAATAACGATACGCGGCGTATCGTAAAAAGTCCACCCCCTGATGCCGCGATCCAAGTCCCGCGCCGACCCACTCGCCAATGCGGCGAGGCGAGATCGAGAGCCCGGAACGAGGCGATCGAAGGCCTCTCCAAGGGGTGCGGATCCTCACCCCCGAGCCGATGCAGTGCCCCAGGACGTGGTGCCCCGCCGCGGCCTTCGGCACACCCACACCCTTCCCCTCTCGCCCGCTCTGGATTTCCGGGTCGAGATGGATGAGCCCCAGACTTCGGCCTGGAAAATCAGAGCGCACTCATCGGTCACAGGGGCGACGCAGCTTCTTCTGTCTTTCGACGCGACCCTTCTCTGCTCGGGCCGGCAGTCGCCGTCTTGCGCCGAGTGCAGCGAGTCCAAATCCGACTAGCAGAGTTGTACCTGGCTCTGGAACGGTCGAGCTCGTCGCGAGTGAGAAGCCACCGCCGCCGAAGCCCCAGGACACCGCCGCAAACGGAGATTGCGTGGTCGCACCGCCGTCGAGCGAGAAGATCGGTGTGAGCGTATCTGCGACATCATCGAAAGCAAGGGACAAAACGATCTGGCCCGTTATGTCGGACGCGAGGATTGGCGTAGTAAAGCGCTGCAGGGAGAGGATGTTACCCGGCCCGCTGTCCCGGACGACGCTGAGAACGCCCACCGCCAGTCCCGGGTCGCCTCCGAGGACGCCGGCGACCTCTGCCGTCGTGTTGTTCACGCCAATCGAGAGTTGGTGAACGTTGCCCGTCGAGGAGTCGATCGAACCCAACGCAAAGTTGAAGCCCTGACTGAGAGACGGGATCGCCTCTTCCCAGGTCGAACTCGCCGTAAAGCTTCCGAATCCACCCATGCCGATGCCAAATCCAGACAAGGCCGTCGATTCGCTATCCACCGCGGCCGGAAGGAACCCGAATACACCCGGATTCGAGAGCTCGAGCGTCGTCCCGGATTCGATCGCGGTGCCGAAAAGACTGTCCCAATTCGGGTCGATCGCGCCGTCGTCGAAGTTGTCCAGAAGGCCGCGAGCCGGAACGCTGAAGCGATCCACCTCGAAGCTATACGGGATCGTCTGTGCCTGGGCGACGGACGTCGAGATCAGAGCCAGCATGTTAGCCAAAGCGAGAACCCAACGACGAACAACGGCATGCCGATTCAGCATAACGACTACTCCCATCCCATGAAGCCGGAGCGACCGCCTGAAAATCTTTCAGATGCGCCCGAGATGACCACGAATCAAACTTGAATCGGGCGACCAATGACTCGTGATCGGTGACGACCAGCTCTCGAACCCAGCTCGCAGGAGACGCGAGCGGATCGGTGCAGGCAATCGCCAACCGCGGTCGTGAACAGACAGCACGTCATTCGCCACGAGCCACCCAACTTTCCAGTCTCGCCTTTCTATCATGAAATCAGCCTGGACGACAATAAAATCCCGGCTTCTCCCACACGACGAACGAACCTGCCGCCCAGAAGCACATCCGTGCTCGTGTCGGCGAGGATGTAGAGACCGACCAGGATCAGAACGATCGGCGCGACCCAGTGTCCGTAGCGCTCCAGAACAGTGAGACGAGCCGCGTGACTCTCGAGAAGGCGAGCCAGCCCAAACCAGACAAAGGTCATCGCGACGAATCCGCCAATCATGATGAGATCGACGCCAAGCTCGCTGTCGGCGAGAAGCGGACCGGCGACCAAGACCGTGTCGACACCGTTCGCCAGCTGTGTCGCCGCAATCGAGACAGGGCTCACCCGCAGACTTTCCGCGCCGGACGCAGGATTCATCTCGTCGCTCTTTCGTGAGAGCGCGTAGAGCCCCTGCAACCCGAGCCCGATCGGGATCAACCCGAGATAGCCGACGTACCGAACGGGAACGAGATTCGCCCCGAGCCCGAACGCGCCGGCGAGCATTAGAACGGCGAGCATCCCGAGCAGATGACCGCCGAGAATCTGCTAGCGCCGAACCCGGCCGGTCAGCAGCCAGCTCACCAGCAGGGCGAGATTGTCGATGTTCGTCGCAGCAAACGAGGAGGCGATCAATCCGAAGGCTGCCATCGCGTCGAGAAGCATGAACGCGTACCACTCAGACCTGCGTCTTGCCGAGTCTTCGAAGCCTGCAAATGCAAGGCTTCGCCACTCGAAGAATCCATTTCGCAGCCGCGCACGATAGCGAAGCCCCGATCATGCGAAAGCACGTCTAACCGATCCGGGCCCGGGCCACGTCGGTTTCGATTTCCAGTTGTCGATCCGAGAAGAGTGCTAGGCCATGATCGGCATCGATCGGCCGGCCGGTCAGGCCCTCGAGGCGGCGCCGTGCGACCGAGCGCCGGGATCGCGCTCGACTACTGCCCGACGTCCAGTCGACCCTCGAGATCGATCTGCTCGACCTCCTCGGTCATCATCTGACCTATCCGTTTGCGCGCAATCTCCCCACATGGATCATCGGTTGCAGTGTCGGCGTTGGAGCCACGCCTGCGAATAGCCCGATGGATCGCGCCGAGTGGACGGATTGCATTCTTGTAGAGCGCACCCAACGCAGTCGTCAGCATCGATCGGCGAATCGGGCGGATGACGGGACTCCCGATCGCTCCGGAAACCTCCACCGTCGCTGCCATGCTCAGCAGTCCCGGGTCGTGCACTCGCGGGGTCAGCATCAGATCCAGCTGGTCTCTTGCCAGGTCGACTCGCCCTTCGCCCGTAATCGTGATCTTCTCACCCTCGAGATAGAGCGTCTCCATCTCCGCGACACCGTCCTCGATGGGAACGAGCGCCAGCAGACAGTGGACGGGCGGCGCGGAATCCGAGCTCGAGGAGAAGGAGGGAATCGAGACGCGCAGGACTTCGAAGGAGAGGGCCCTCGAATATCTGTTGACCAGGGCGCCATCGCGCAACATCGCCCCGAAGAAGCCCTGCAGGTTCGAGCGAATCTCGGGAGCCGTTCCACCCGCCGTCTCGAGATCGACTGAGAGATCGAGTAGTCCGGCGTATTCCGTGCCCTCCTGAAACTGTGACATCAAGTGCGTCAAGTCGACATTGAAGGCCTCCAATTCGAAGCCGATCGTGGGTGAGAGCGGCCGTGCATCGACCTCGAGACGCCCGGAGATCCTGCCCTGCTCGTAGTTCGTACCGAAGTCATCGACGATCAGAAGTCCATTCTCCAGTCGGGCCGCAACGCGAAGATCGTCGAGATCGAGGAACTCATATCCCGTGACTCGCGCGGCCGAAAACAGGATCTCTGCGTCGAACACGCGTAGGCGCTCGAGCGGCAACGGCCGATCACCGACCCACCATTGCTCGAAGTCGAATCGGCCCGGACCCGGCGCAGCGGGGCGCACAGCCATCGAACTCGGAGTGCCGAGGAGATCCGGAAGATGAACCAGCGCAGAGCCGACCCGAAGCTTCGCTGCCAGACGACCCCCTGGTGACAGGCCGGCAGAGAACTCGCCGTCGAAGACGGTCTGGTTCAGACGCAGCTGTCCTCGAGACGTGAGGCGTTCCGCCGAGCCGCGGACTTCGCCGGAGAAGGCCACGGGGCCGACTGGGGGAAGCTCGACCTCGAGCAGCGCCTCGATCACCCCGAGGTCGTGCGCCTCGAGACTGGCCTCGAAAACGACCTCCTCGAAATCGAGCAGGTCGTCGAAGGATCCGGAAAGCCTCAGCTGGAATATCTCCGGGCTTCCCAGCTCGAGGATCAGATTCTCGACCCCGAGGCTTCCGTCTTCGTCCCGCAACGATAGGGAGGCCGTCAGGGGGCCGATCTCTGGAATTTCCCTGTCGACGAGTGCCACCACTTCGCTCGTGCTCACGGCGTTGGCCCGCACCTCGATCTCGACATTGCGAATCCCTGGCAAGTCCCCCACCGAGCCACTCAGCTGCACCCAGATCGCCGACGGATCTCCCAGACGAACGTCGATCTGCTCGAGCCCCAGATTTCCGTCGCGAAGCGTCAGGCGACCGGTGGCCTCGAGCGGCCCCAGCGCCGGCAGCTCCCAGGACGAGTCACGGGCGAGCGCGTCAAAGAGCGTGTCGAGCGTCTTCGTCTGGAAACCGATCCGAAGGTCGAGATCGCTTCGGCGCCGCAGATCGTCGAAGCCCCCCCCCCCGACGGCGAGCTCGAAGCTCCCAGGCCGAGTGAGCTCGGCCGTCCCCTCGATTCCCAGGCTGCCGTCCTCATCATCGATCTCGAGCTCGGCGCGCAACG
>PVBE012470004.1_pt1 | contig 46883 bp, 43 predicted proteins | sample 1631181 | NCBI WGS metagenome assembly PVBE01 (sample SAMN08397723, study PRJNA350692) | Marine metagenome, whole genome shotgun sequencing project. | isolation source: water | place: Pacific Ocean | collected 2012-04
AGGTCCGCGTCTCCGATGCTCCCGCAGCTGCCACTGCAGTAGTAGCGCAGGTCCGCGTCCCCGATGCTCCCGCAGGAGCTCGCATAGGCAGGCTTCTCGTTCTTCACGAGGCCCAAGAGCACGAGGAGAGGAACCCACGCCAGCATCCAAAGTTTCATCATGCGAGCATCTTGCACCATGCTCTCTCTGCTTGCTTGTGTTTCGTTGCAGCTCGACGAGGCCATCGATCACCCTCACGTGGTCTACAACCTCTCGGGGGAGATTCCTCTTCCCAATGACATCCTCCTGGACGACGGCCGTCTCGCGCTGCCCACCGACAGCGCTGACCTGACCGACACCGAGGTCGAACTCCGGGAGGCGCTCAACGGAAGCTCGGGGTGGTCCACAGCGTCTCCCATCGCCTTCACGCTGAGTCACGAGCCGCTCCTGGACACGCTCGGCCACATCGAGGTGTGGGAGTGGGGCGCCTCCCCTGAGCTCCTGACTCACGAGGCGATCGTGGAGGGGACTCGGGTTGAGATCCCTGCGCCGAAAGAGGGCTGGCCCCGGGGCGCGACCCTCGTCGTGCTGGTGGACGATGGGCTTCTGACCACGGAGGGCCTGCCCTTTGGAGTGGACAGCGGCTTCTGGTACCTGCGGCTCGAGGAGTCGCTGGATGACCCGGCGCTGGAGCGGGCCTTCCCCGGAGGCACCCGAGAGGCCCGCTGGGAGAGCGGTAGGCAGCTGGAGGAGCTTCGCTCCGGGCTGGTGCAGTACTTCGAGTTCTTCGAAGACCAGGCCAGGCCCCGTGAGCGCATAGCGGCCTTGTGGGCCTTCAGCGTCACCGAGGCAGTGGAGCTCGAGATGGACTCCGACAGCGCGCGCGTACCGCTGCCCTTCGACCTGCTCATCGACCCGGAGACGGGCTTGGTGGACCTGCCGGCGGAGGAGGACGACGACGCGCTGGAGGCGGGAGCGAAGGAGGTCGCCAACACCCTGGAAGGCTTTGGGCTGCAGGCCAACCTGATGGCGGATGCCACGGCAGCGATCCAGGAAGACGGCCTTGTGGAGCTGTACCGGATCGACACGACCCCGCAGCAGCTGGAGCTCGATCTCAGGGTCATGGAGGACCGCCATCTCATCCTGGAGCCGCAGCAGCTGCCCCTCGAGCCCGGCAGCACCTACGCCGTCGTCATTCGGGAGCTCCGCTCGGAGGACGGTTCCATGGTGCAGCCGATGACCCTGAATCGGCTCATCATGTTGAACAGCCCCCTGACGGTGGATGGCCTCTCTCGGGTGACGGGGGTCGAGGACGCGGACGCCGAGCGGATGGAGGGCCTGCGGCTCTCCCTGGATCCGCTGCTGGACCAACTGGGCCGAGACACGGTGGTGTCCGCCTGGCCCTTCACGACGATGGACCCGGTGCCGCGCCACCATGAGGCGGTGCACATGGCGTCGTCCCTGGGTATCGACCCCGACCTGGAGATCGAGTGGCGAAGGCCGGCCTACCACCTGTGGAAGGACGACGCGCTCAGTGAGCTCTTTCCGGGCGCCCTCAACCCCGCAGACGAGTTCTACATCGGCCGCATCTGGGGCGTTGACGAGGTGGTCGAGGGCACCCTGCAGTCTCCCTCCTTCCTGGATCCGAAGACGCGGAGATGGACGGAGGACTACCAGCCCGAAGCCATCCGCTTTCTCGCCACCCTTCCAGCGGACCCGGATCCCGACAAGCCGGTGCTGATCTTCGGGCACGCCATCGTCACGGACCGCCGCTTCCTTCTCACCATCGCGGGCGAGTTGGCGCTTCGGGGCTTCACCAGCGTGGCCGTGGACCTGCCCTACCATGGGGATCGAACGCGTTGCGTCGAAGCCAGCCTGGTGGCCGTTCCGAACTTCTTTCCGCCTGCGCTCCAGGTGCTGCTGGGCTTCGAGGAGGAGCTGATCTGGTTGCCCCCGTGCGAGAGCGGGAATGCCTCGAGCTGCAGTGAATACGGCGAGTGTCTGGATGGCAATGGAGAGATCGAAGACTTCAGTTCCTTCCCCATCATCGACATGAAACCGGCTTCGGGAGCGGCTTTCATGGACATGGACGACCTGCCCCACATCCCGGACCATTTTCGCCAGGCGCTGGTGGACCTGGGTGCCTTGCAGCACGCCATCGAACAGGGCGCCTTTGAGGAGGTCTGGGGGAGCGAGCTGCCCAAGGATCGCTACGTGTACGCAGGCCAGAGCCTGGGTTCCATCATCGGCAGCGTCTACGTGAGCCAGTCCCCGGAAGTGGAGGCCGCGGTCTTCAACGTGCTGGGGGCGGACATGGTCGACCTCTTCCAGGCCTCGGACTTCTTCGGGCCCCAGATCGATGCCTTCATGCAGGAGCACGAGCTCGAGGACGGCAGCTGGGAGCAGGAGCGCATGCTCAACATCGCCAAGTGGCTGATCGATAGTGTGGACCCGCATGGGGTCAGCCATCTCTACCAGCAGGACAGCCGACCACTGCTCATGCAGATCGACCGCATCAACGGCAGTACCGGGGACCTGATCATCCCGAACTTCACCACCGAGGGTTTCCAGCAGCGGACGGGCATGGAGATGAAAGCCTATCCATCGGTGCTCCACGCCGACCTGGTGGTTCCGGGCATCGGGGACACAATGCTGAACGATCTCGCAGATTTCCTGGATGAGAACAGCCAGTGATCTGGCTGGGACTGGCCCTGGCTGGTGGCTACGAAGTGCCCTACCAGGACCTGCGCAGCGCGGGCATGGGAAATGCCGGGGCGGCCCTTGGACACCCCTGGCATAACCCAGCAGGGTTGGTCGGAGAACACCAAATAGCGACACTATCTGTCTTTTTCGTGCGCTCCCAGGTGCGGGCTCAGGCCCTTCAGATCGCCTACGACGCGCCCTGGGAGTCAAGAACAGAAAACCCACTGGCGATGGTGCCCAGTGTGGGCATTTCAATGGGTGGAACGACCTGGGCGGCGGGTTTATCGGCGAACGTGCCCTTTGCGGGTGGGGTGCGCTGGCCGGAGGAATGGCCGCGTCGCTTCGAGATCGTTTCCTCGTACACGAAGGTCTTCCGTCTCTCTCCGTACGTCGGAACGGGCTTTGGCCAGTTCTCCGTCGCGGGTGGTCCGCACTTCGACTTCGCCAGCCTGGCGGTCAGCAAAGCGACCGACCACGTCGTGGAGGAGGGCCGGGTGGCCATGGAGCTGGCGGGTCGCTCCATCGGCCTGCACCTGTCGCTGCAGCTGGACCTCGAGTCGGTGGACCTGGGCATGGTGTACCGCTCCCGCAGCCGAGTATCGATGGCGGGGGTGGCCGACTTCGACGTGCCAGCGGCCTTTTCGACCACCTTTCCCGACCAGGAGGTCCTCTCGGAGCTGGTTTTGCCCGACAGCCTGGTCCTGGGCGTTGCCTGGAGACAGTTTCGGCTGGATCTGAGCGCCACCATGTGGTCCCGCAACCAGGAGCAGGTCTTCGACTTTTCGCAGTCGGAGGATGTCGTCCAGTTGAACGGATGGCAGAACAGCTTTGCTCTTCGTCTGGGAGCCGAGCAGCCCGTGGGTCTGCTCAGGGTGAGGGGAGGTTTCTACCTGGACGGACTCAGCGGCTCACCCATACCGGCTGAGACCCTCTCTCCGGCCTCTCCGGATTCCCGAAGGATCGGCTTGACGCTGGGCGCTGGACGATCGATCCTGGATCACGTGGAACTCAATGCTTCCGTCGAGCACCTCCGCCTGTTGCAGAGAAGCTCCGAGAGTCCTGATGCAGCACAGGCAAGCTACTTTGGCGCTGCCTGGATCGTCGGCATAGGTGTTCAGACTCGCTAGAGAGTCGTAACTATCAGGTCTCCGGGAGCCGCAAATTGGCCCGGTTTGGGGTGGTTCAAGGGTCAGGCCCTAAAGCATTGAAACTACGCTTCGAGTGCCTCACTATCTTGACGAACTGACCAGAATCGTTTAATCGGTCACCATGAAAAAGCTGCTCCTGGAGCTTGAAGAGCCAGATCTTCATGTGCGAAAACGCAAGACAAAGCGTCGCATTGTTCGATCTGCAACAGAGGCCATCGTGCGACATGGTTACCGTCGCGCCAGCGTCGAGGGGATCGCGCGATCCGCGGGTATTGCCAAGGGCACCGTGTACCTCTACTTCCCAAGCAAGGTGGATCTCCTGGTCGGGGTGATCCGAGAGGAGCGTCGGCAACAGCTCGAGACGATGCTTCCCAAGTTGCGGCGGGACCTCTCACCCGAAGCCCGATTGCGCCTGTGGCTGGAGGAGGAGCTCAGCTCACGGGCACGGATGCCCGTCACCACCATGGCCATTCGAGGAGATGGAGAGATCCGCGTTGCGCTGCAGGGTCTGGATCCGGCCCTTCGGGAGCGCGTGCTGGGGATCGACCCTGGCTTCGTGGAGCACCTGGTCCGGGCGGGACCGTGGGGGGATGATGGGCTGGCGGACCGCGTCGCCGTCTTGTTGGGGGTGGTCTACTCGGGGGTACCCGAAGAGAGGCTTCGTGGCGGGGTCAGTCCGCAGCAGTACGCGATGACGCTCTCCCGACTTCTGGTGGAAGGGATTGCGGGAACGCCCGGGAGTGCGGCACCGCCCAGTCCGTGGTTCTAACGGGCCGAGATCGCGGAGAAATCCAGGGTTACAAGCTCCCCGAGCGTCTCCAGGGCGGCGCGGTCCATCCGTTCGAGATCGCCCAGGATCGCGATGGTGAAGGGCTGCTCACTCCAGGAGTCCGTCCATTGAAGGAAGCTGTCGTGGGTGAGGTCCTGGAGTCCCTGAATCCAACCCGGCCGCGGGTCCGCGCGGAGTCCACGCTTGTGCCAGGACAACACGCTCGTCGGAATGCGGCGGAAGTTCGTGTGCTCCGCCTTCAAGCGGGTCAGCGCGTTGTGGCGTCCGCGCTCGAAAGCCAGGTGGTCGATGGGGCAGGTACGAAGGATCCCTCTCGCCAGGGACGCGGCTTCGGCCGCTTGCTCCGGCCGGGTGCCGATCTGTGCCATCAGCAGGTTGTCGTCACCGGGTAGCCCTCCCCGATCCAGCCGTGCGTGAGCGCTGTAGGCCAGCCCCCGCGCCTCGCGGATCTGCTGGAAGATCAGCCCGGCGTTGGCGCCGAGGACTTCACCGAGGACCTTGTACAGGGGGACGCGGTGGGGCTGGTAGTCCTCCTGCCAGGTCAGCACGGTGACTTGAGCCTGTGCGCCGGAATGCTGCAGCAACAGCACCCGGTCATGGGGAGGGCGGTGCAGGCGTCGTGGTGCACGCTCCGGGGAGGCGAGCTTCCCTGGCCAGGCCGGGATGTCTTCGAGCCCCACGGCCAGGACGTCCGCCTGGATCGTGCTCAGCCTGGACGCGCGCTGGAGCCAGCTCGGCTCATCGAGGCTGCGGAGGGCCTGTGTGGAGGGTTCGGCGAGCCAGGGGCTGGCCTGCTCGTAGGCCGCGTAGCTGCGGAGAGCAGCGTTTCGGACCTTCTTGAGCGTCTTGGATTGCTCCCGCTGCTGGACGAGGTCATCCAACCACCGTTGGAGCTGTTCGGGGCTGCTCGTGGGGCGCTGGAGCCGCTCCAGGAGCCCCTCGAGCAGGGGCCCAATCTGCTTCCGAGGCCCGCTGAGGCCAAATCGGGTAGTCCAGCGGGCCACGCCCAGCTCGACGGAGCCTCCCAACCTGTAGAGCCAGCCCTCCCAGTCGGCCAACTTGCCTCCACGGTGGCCGCAGTGGTCCCAGTAGGCCAGGGCGGAGGCAAGCACGGGGTCGCTCTCCTGACCAACCCCCAGCCGGAAGCTCAGCGCAGCCAGCTCGCTGTAGGGGTTGTCCACTCGGATCACGAGAGCGCCCCGCTCCTCTTCGGGGTGGCGGAGGTGGTAGTCGACGCCCTCCACCAGGGCGGGGCGTGCCTCTTGTGGGGCCTTTTCCGCGATTACTTCAGTTAAGAATGGTGAGTTGAGACCCTCTTTGTGGGTTCTTGTGCTCAGTTTGCGGGCCCCCAGAAGGGGAAGCGTCGGCTCTCCGGTCCGTCGGCTCACCACCGCTCGGTCTGTCCCCAGCCAGCGTCGAGCCGCTTCAAAGACCTGCTCCAGGGGCACTTCAGCACGTCGGTCCGTGCGCTTGCGGACGTACTCCCAGGGCTCGTCGAAGACAAAGGCTTCAACCAGTCGACCGGCCCTCCAGCTGTTGCGCTCCAAGCCCTTCAGTTCTCCGATACGCCAGGCCTGGATGATGGCCTGGACCCGCTCGGGGTTCAGTTCCCCCCGCTGGAGTCGCTCGACGGCCTGGAGAAGCAGGGCCTCCACCTCGTCGAGGTCCTGGCCCTCTCGGGGTGAGCCGCCGACCACCAGCATGCCCCCATAGGCACGGAAGGATGGTGAGGACCATGCTCTTCGGAGAGTGGTTTCGTGTTGCAGCTCATCCAGCAGACCGGTCGCCCCGTTGCAGAGGAGCATGTCTGCGACGCTCAGAGCGGCCTCGTCCGGGTGTCCTCGCGGTACCGTGCGCCAGCCCATCATCACGGTGGGTGAGCCGTGGTGGTTGAGCTCCACCCTCACCTCGCCGGAGGGGCCTGTGCCCTCGTGGGGCTGCCAGCGCGGCGGCGGGTCTCGGCGCCACTCACCGAAGTGTCTCTCGATCAGCTCCAGTGTGCGATCCGGGTCCAGATCTCCCGCCAGTACGAGCGCCATGTTCGAGGGCACGTACCAGCGCTCGAACCAGTCGCGGAGGACCCTTGGACGCGGTGCGTCCAGGTGTTCCACCTGTCCCAGGATGGGGCGCGCGTAGGGGTGGCCGGGCCACAACAACTCGGCCATGGCCTCTCGAACGGCACGGCCGGGGTCGTCCATGCCACGGCGCTTCTCTTCTCGGACCGTCTCGACCTCGGTCTGGTAGCCGCGGAGGACGGGGTGCCGGAAGCGGTCGGTCTCCAGGGCTGCCCAGACACCGAGTGCCTCCGGAGGAATGTCCACCACGTAGGTCGAGCGGTCGTGGCTGGTGTAGGCGTTGAAGGAACGTGCGCCGACCCGCCCGTAGGCCTGCTTGAGTTCGTTCGGGACGGCGTGGCGAGCGGCCTGCTGACTCAGCGTGTCGATCGCTGCGACCAGTTCCGGGTTCTGCGGCTGTGCGTGGAGTTGCTCGTAGAGGCTGTCGATGCGCTCCAGGAGCGGCTTTTCAGCCTCGTGGTCCAGTGCGCCGAGACGCGTGCTGCCCTTGTTGGCCAGCATGTGCTCCAACAGGTGGGCCGTGCCGGTGGCGTCGTGGGGATCCTGGGCGGCCCCGGAACGTACCGCTACACGGGCCGCGATCCGTGGCTCCTCCGGGTTGGGGGAGAGGTAGACGCGAAGCCCGTTGTCCAGCCGATGAAGCCGGACCTTCACAGCCCCAGGGATCGCTCGGTCTCGCCGGCAGCCATGAGGGGCTCGAGGAGCACGTCTTCGACTTCGCCCTGCAGGGCAGCCTGCCTCAGCCCCAGCTGGAGCTCCACGGCCTTGAGCAGGGCCGGATCCACCCCCTGGCTCGCCAGACGCTTGGACTGGCGCTCGCTGATCGCCAGCATCTGGCCCAGCTTTCCGTGGCTCATGCCAAGACGCCGGCCGACCTGGACGGCCGCCCTGCGGGCATCGACGATCTCGGCGGAGCGCCCCTCGAGGGCTCCGACCCCCATGGCGGCTGCCGCGGCCTCGGGCAGGGGCCCCAGCGCACCATCCTGGTCGAGCGCAGACAGCCCCCACCAGGTCAGGAGCTCCTGGCGCAGGAGCAGGGGATTGGCGTTGGCGATGGTGTAGCGCCCGACGAAGCGGACTCCGAGGAGGTCAGGCAGGTTGCTCGCCTCGCGGAAGGGGTCGCTGTCCCACTGGGTCAGCAGGTCCTTGGTGGCCTTTCGCAGCTGGGCCTCTTCGACGTGCTCGAACCATGCCCGCGCGAAGGGCAGGGGCAGCTTCAGCCTGCGACGAAGGGCCGAGGTGGTGTCTCGGCAGGTTCGGCTGACGCCGTGACTCATTCCGGCGCCGTCCTGGGAGAAGAGCATCACCAGGCGGTCGCTGGGTGCTGCGAAGGCGATGAGCCCGGACTTCCTTCCGTTCTTCAGGACGGTCGTGGCGAGCAGCCGGCGCTCCCGCGTGTCCCGAGCCAGGACGCGGTCCTTGACCAGGCGGGTGGTGACGAGGGTGGCCATTACCAGTCCGTATCTCCGACGAGTTGTGGTGTCCCGTAGCTCCCCCAGGTCTCCAGGTCCGTTCGTGCGCTGCTGTCGTAGCCCGTGCTCGAACCCCAGTAGATGTAGGTCGGCGCGCTGGAAGCCCAGGAGCCGTTGTAGTAGCCGCTGAAGACCAGCTCGGGGTAGCCGTCGGCGTCCAGGTCACCCACCCCGACCTGGGTGGCGCCGATCGTGGGAAGGACGCTGCGGTTGCTGTCGTCGAAGCCTGTGGTGGTGCCCCAGTAGACGTAGCTGTTGGTGCTGTAGCCACCGTTGTAGTAGGTGGGCAGTACCAGGTCCGGGTAGCCGTCACTGTCCAGGTCGGCGCTCTGCAGCCCTCGGGTACCGCTGCTGGCGATGGCGTCGTAGACCGAATTGCTGAAGCCGACGCTGGAGTTCCAGTACACGCGGGTCGGCCCGTCGTAGCCGCCCAGGGCGATGTCTATGTAGCCGTCCAGGTCGAAGTCCTCGGTCTGGACGCCCAGTGAGCCGCTCGTCGGAAGGTAGTCGATGTAGCTGGTACTGAAGCCGCTGCTGGTGCCCCAGTACAGGTAGGCGTAGCTTCCCTGGTAGTTCGCGAAGACGATGTCCTCGTAGCCGTCGGCGTTGAAGTCCTCGATCGCCAGGTCGTAGCAGCCGTAGGTCGGAACGTCCTCTCGGTTCGTGCTGCTGAAGCCGGTCGCGGCGCCGTAGTAGACGTGGCTGTTCACGGAATAGCTGCCGCCGTAGTGGTTGCAGAAGACCAGGTCGGTGTAGCCGTCACCGTCCAGGTCACTGGCGCGTGCCTCGATCGCACCGTTGTTGCTCAAGGAGGTGGAGTTGCTGCTGACGAAGCCGGAGACGGTGCCCCAGTAGATGTAGCTGTCGGCTGTGGAGCCCCCGTTGTAGTTGGCCAGCACGATGTCGTTGTAGCCGTCACCGTCCAGATCCTCCGCCAGGGCGTAGTAGGGGCCGTGGGCGGGGAGAGCGTCGGAGTTGCTGCTGGAGAAGCCGGTGGCGCTGCCGTAGTAGAGGGTGGAGTCCACGTTGTAGCTGGTGGTGCTGCGGTAGTTCACCACCAGGACGTCCATGTAGCCGTCGGTGTCCACGTCGTGGGCGAGGGCGCGCCGAGCACTGTTGGCGGCCAGGTCCTGGCTGTCGTTGTCGCTGAAGCCCGTAGCGCTGCCGTAGAAGATCAGGCTGTCGGCACCGTAGGCGCCGTCGTAGTACACCGGAATCAACAGGTCCGCGGTGCTGTCACAGTTCAGATCGTGGCAGCCGTCGCTGCCGTCGCAGTTCTGGTCTGTCCCGTCCTCCGGGAGCTCGGGCGCCGTGGGGTAGACGTCGCCATCGGTGTCGTCGCAGTCGGTGTTGTCCGTCACGTAGCCGCTGGGCTGATCGCAGGCGGTGGTGCTGCTGCTGGAGTCCCCGTAGCCGTCCGTGTCGCTGTCGGCGTACCAGGTGCTGGCGTCTTCCGCGTCGTCGTTGTCCGCGGTGCCGTCGCAGTCGTTGTCGATGCCGTCGCAGAGCTCGGTTCCGTCCGTGTTCACCGCCGAGTCGGTGTCGTCGCAGTCGGTGTCGTCCTCGACGTAGCCCTCGGGCTGCTCACACTGGGTCAGCTGGTAGTCGGTGCTGCCGAACTTGTCGCCGTCCACGTCGATGGACCAGGTGGTCGCGTCCGCCGCGTCGTCCTCGTCGCGGTCCCCGTCGCAGTCGTCGTCGAGGCCGTTGCAGGTCTCCGTGGCGTCGGGGTTCACCGCCGCCGCGTCGTCATCGCAGTCCTCGTCGTTGTCGGCGTAGCCACTGGGCTGCTCGCAGAACTCTTCGGCTTGCCCCAGGCCGAAGCCGTCGCCGTCGCCATCGGGGTAGAAGCTCTCGGTGACGCCCTCGTCGGTCTGGCCGTCGCAGTTGTTGTCGATGCCGTCGCAGACCTCGACGTTGGTGGGGTAGGCCTCGGGCTCGTCGTCGTCGCAGTCGCCGGAGACCGACGAGCTTCCCGAGGGTTGCGAACAGGCCTGCACGGTCTCCTCGCTGCCGTAGCCGTCGCCGTCACCGTCGATGAACCAGTCGGCGAGCTCTCCGCCCTCGGGGCAGGGATCGGTGTCGAGGGTGCCGGTGTCCCGGGGCAGGTCCTTGGTGCGACAGGCCAGTGCGAGAAGCAGGATCATCGAAGCTCCAAGATTGAGACAGCAGTGTACTGCTGCTCGATCGATGACCCCAGGCCTATAAGAGGTAGCTCACGGTGTGGGTCCAGCCCGCCGGTTGAGCGGTGATGACCAGGTCGCCAGGCATCCCGTGCTCCAGCGTACAGCCCCAGGCCAGGTTCTCCACCACCGGTGCGCTGCACGTCCAGTCATCCATCTCGAAGTCCAGGGAGCTCACGCTGGGGTCGCGGACCAGGACGTGCAGGGCCTGCTCGCCAACGATGGGCTGCCCGGGTCGTGGTGCGATGACGGACAGCATGGGGGTGATGGCCAGCCCACGCGCCTTGCTGACCGCGACGCCCATCCGGTCGCCCGTGCTCGCGAGGTAGGCCTCCCCGGTGGCCGAGGCACTGTGGGGCAGCGTCCAGGGGCCTCCCTGGGCGGTGGCCAGAGCGACGAAGGCCCCGTTCTGGGCAAACTCGATCACCCGGGGGACATCCGCGACATCCGTCCCGCTCCGGAACCAGGCCTGTGCGATCAGTTTGGGATTCGTCCCGTCCAGGCTCTGCTCCAGGTCCACCAGCGCGAAGGTCCAGGCATCGTGCTCGCCGACGTAGGCCATGCCGTCCTGCCAGGCGTCGATGACGAAGAGCTTGTTCAGGTCCACCGTCCCGAACTCTTCGTAGAGCTCGCCGATCCAGAGCTCGGTAGGGGAGGTCAACGCCCCATACGTGTCCAGGCCCACGTCCACGCAAGCGAGCTCGTAGCGCTGCTCGGCGTAGTGCACCGAGTAGATCTCACCGCCGTAGAAGGCCACGTCACGGCTCAGGCCCATGTCCTCGCTGTAGTCGACAAAGAGGTTGTCTGCGGCACCAGACGTATAGAAGGGGTCCAGATCGACCACCACGATGTCCTCGCCGTACTCGTTGGCCTTGTCGTTGTCGCTCACGGCCCAGCTGAGGAACGAGCCGTACACGTCGGCCCCGTTGACCTTGGTGTAGGCCCCGTCCCAGCTTTCCTGGAAGTCGACCCCAGCCCAGGTGTCGTGGGCTTCCAGGATGACACCCCCGGAGGAGGAGAGGGACAGGGTGGTGACCCAGCCTTCCTGGGACGCGACCAGACCGGTCCCGCTGTGCACCGTGCCCGCGATCGCCACACTTCCCACGGGCTCCAGGGTGCTCGCGTCGTAGCTCTCCAGGCTTCCGTCGACACAGAGCACGGTGACCAGGTCACCCATGGGGTCCATGACCACCTCTGCCGGCTGGCTGCAGGTGGTGGCGACGGACTGAGCTTCTTCGGTGAAAGCGCCCGTGAAGGGGCTCACCTCCTGGCTGAGCAGGCGGCCGGTGTTGTAGTCGGTCGTGAAGAGGCGGACTGCGGTGTCCAGCCCCCCGGTGTCCTGGAGCGCCAGCAGCAGCGCCCCGGTGATGTCCAGCCGCCAGGTGCCGCGATCCCAGCCCGGGCTGATGTCCACCGCGCTGGCCAGCAGGTAGGTCAGCGCGTCCTGGCGACCGATGGAGTCCCCCGACGGCAGGGGCTCGTCGATGGAGAGCAGCAGCGCCGCAGCTGCGGCGACCAGGGGAGAGGAGCTGCTCGTACCGCCCATGATCGCCGTGGAGGTGGGGATGCTCGTGTCGTCGCAGTCGTAGGGGTTCTCGTCCTTCACGACCGGGATATCCCCCGGTGCCGCCAGGTCCACCTGGACGCCCTGGACGGTGTCGTTTGGCTTGTCTACCTTCTCTTCGTTGCTCCCGCCGGAGCCGAGGCTCCCGCTGTTGGCGACGATGAGGTGGTAGGGCGCGTAGCTCTCCATGAGAAACACGTGGACGTTGTCGTCGAGCTCGGGGCTCGGGTTGCTCAGGTTTCCAGCAGACAGGGTGAACAGCGTACTGCAGCCCGGAAGTACCGTGGAGAGGGGGTGGCTCGGGCTTGGGTTTGTGCCCTCGCTGGCCCACGACATGTTCACCACGTCGGGCAGGTTGGGGGTGCTGCAGATCTGGCGAATGGCCTGATTGATCTCCCAGTTGGTATCCGCCGCGTTCCAGACCTCGACCAGGTAGTCGCTCCCCGCACCGGCCAGCACGCCCTCGGCATCCGCACTGCCTGTCGTGAACCAGGTGTCGGTGTGGTTGTTCGTTGCAGCCAGGATCGAGGCCACCGCCGTACCGTGGCTGAATGAGATCTCTTCGTCGGCCGAGGGGTCTCCCGCCTCGCAGAGCTCGCCGGGGGAGAAGGTCGATCCGTCCAGGGTGCGCCAGGCCACCCGGTCCAGTGGCCAGTTGCCGTTCGTGTCCCGGTGAAAGCGCAGCCCGGTATCCAGCACGACCACCTCCACGCTCCCCTGAACGACGTCGGTGCGCTCCAGCAGGCGCCAGCCCTCGAAGACCCCGGCGATGGCGTAGCCGCTGGAGCCCTTCGTGCTCTTGTTCCCGAGGCCCATGTCGTGCTCGGTACCCAGGGCTGCTGGGACCATGGGGATTACCTCCAGCACTGTCGCGACGCCGTTGAGGAAGGAGACCGCGTCGGCCTCGGTCTTGTACTCGCCGAGATCGTCGACATCCCAGCCCACCAGCCAGGAGTTGGTGGCCGGATCGAAGCCCAGCTCCTGCCAGTCGTCGATGGCCGTGCTCAGAGCCGATTGGGCCGTCCCCTTGGGGACGTTGGGCTCGAAGCGGACGATGATGCGGTCCAGGAACACGCCGCCGGTCAGGGTGGAGAAGTCCACGGGGGTGCTCCAGCCGGCGTGGTCCGGCGTGGTGGCGCCGGTGTCGAAGTCCATCTCTGCGCAGCCCTGGGACCCGCAGATGCGAATGCCGCCGCTGTGCGCGTTCACCGGCACGACCACCGCCAGCTCGGTGTCGGAGGAGGCCGTGATCGTGGGCTCCACCGAGCCCACGGTCACCCAGCTGTTCTCCAGGTGCTCTCCGTAGATGGTGAGCTCCGTGCCCGGATCACCGGAGTTGGCGGACAGCGAGCTGATGACCGGGGTCTCGGGCACCAGGCGATGCCGGATCACCGCGGCGCCGGTGCCGCTCACGCGCAACCACCAGGTGCCGTCGGAGAGCTCCTCCTCCAGCACCAGCCGGCCCTCCTGCTGCGAGCCCTCCGCCACGACGCCGTCGGCGTCTTCGAGGGTGAGCTTCTGGGCGGCGCCCGCTGCCCAGGCCTCGTAGTGCCCGCTGCCCCTGAACTCCAGGAGCAGCTCTCCGCTCAACTCCCGCCGCAGGTAGATGTTCGGGTCCACGGCCTCCGCACCCTCCACGGGGTCGGTGTCCTCGGTGTCCTGCGGCTCCTCGGTGTCCTCGGGCTGCTGGGTCTCCTGGCTGCCGTTGGTGTCCTCGACGTCCGTCTCGTCCAGTGGTGGGTCCGTCCGGTTGCGGCAGGCCAGGGCGAGGAGGATCCAGAGCACGGCTTCATCCTACGCTGCCGCGTTGCCGGGCATGGGTGTTAGTCTATTGACAGGTCAACTCCTCGGGGACGCCTGTGAACGCCATCTTCCTGGGAATCGTCGCCATCGCCTTCCTCGTGGGTGCCTTCACCGGCGGGATGGAAGCGGTCAGCGTGTCGGCCTTCGATGGGGCCAAGAAATCCGTGGAGCTGGCCATCAGCCTGATTGGCTACATGGCCTTGTTCCTGGGACTGATGAAGGTGGCGGAGGAGGGCGGGCTCTTGCGCCTGCTCGCCAAGGCCATCCGGCCCATCATGGTGCGTCTCTTTCCCGATGTGCCGCCGGAGCATCCCGCCATGGGCGCGATGATCATGAACATCGCCGCCAACATGATGGGGCTGACGAACGCCGCGACGCCCCTGGGCATCAAGGCCATGCAGGAGCTCAACAGCCTGAACCGCACACCGGGGGTGGCCACCAACGCGATGTGCCTCTTCCTGGCCATCAACACCAGCGGCCTGGCCCTGCTCCCCAGCGGCGTGGTCAGCGTGCGCGCGGCCGAGGGCAGCATGGACCCCTGGGGCATCGTGGGTTCGACGCTCGCGGCAACGGGAACCGCCACGGTGGTCGGGATCCTGGCCGCGAAGTTCTTCCAGCGCTTCTTTCGGATGCCGCCTCCAGAGAAGTCGGGCTCGGAAGAGCCGGGAGGCGAGGGTGGGGCCGAGGCCGAGGCCGAGGAGAGCGAGCACCAGGTGACCGGAGACACCTGGGGGGTGTGGGTGCTGCGGGTCTTTTTGGTCGTGGCCTTGTTGGTCCTGGCGGGGCCTCCCATTCTCGCCGTGGCCTGGGAGGGCCAGGCGGAGTTCTTGCGCACCCTCTCCGGCACCGTCGGAGACTGGGTCATCCCCAGCCTGGTGCTGTCCCTTCTGCTCTTTGGCGCCGTCAACGGCGTGAAGGTCTACGAGAGCTTTGTGAAGGGAGCCCGTGAAGGCTTCGACACGGGGGTGCTGATCATTCCCTACCTGGTGGCCATCCTGGTGGCCGTGGGCATGTTCCGCGGATCCGGCGCCATGACCGCGCTGACGGGCTGGATGGGTGCCTTCACCGAACCCATGGGGCTGCCCCCCGAGGTCCTGCCCCAGGCCATGGTGCGCCCCTTGAGCGGCTCGGGGGCCTACGGACTCATGATCGAGCTGGTCCAGACCCACGGCCCGGACTCCTACATCGGCTACCTGTCCACGACCCTGCAGGGCAGCACCGACACGACCTTCTACGTGCTGGCGGTCTACTTCGGGGCGGTGGGGGTCTCGCGCACACGGCACGCGGTGCTGGCTGGCCTGTCCGCGGACTTTGCGGGCTTCGTCGCCGCCGTGGTGGTCAGCTCTCTGCTCTTCGGTCACCTGATCGTATGAGCATGGAGATCTACGGCGAGCAGGCGGCGCTTTACGACCTCATCTATCACTGGAAGGACTACGGTCGGGAGGCGGAGCGCGTGCGCTCCCTGCTGTTGGATGAGGGCGTGATGGACGGGGCTCGGGTGGTCGAGGCCGCCTGCGGCACCGGGCAGTACCTGGTGGCGCTCGCGCCGTGGTACCGGATCAGCGGCTACGACCTCCACCCGGGGATGGTGGAGGTGGCCAGGAGCAAGGGGTGCTCGGCGCAGGTCGCGGACATGCGGGAGCACCGACCGGAAGAGGCGGGCGCCATCGTCTGTCTCTTCTCCAGCATCGGCTACGTCGCTCCCCCGGATCTCCCGGCGGTCGCCGCGTGCTGGCACGCGAGCCTGCGGCCGGGGGGGGTGGTCCTGGTGGAGCCCTGGATCTCCCCGGAGATGGCGGAACCCGGGCACATGAACGTGCACACCTACGAGAGCGACGATCTCCGGCTCGTCCGGGCAGCGGTGCACCATCTCGACGGGCCCGTGAGCGTGCTGGACTTCCACTGGCTGGTTCTCAGGCCGACGGGTATCGAGCACTTTATCGACGCCCATCGGCTGCACCTGAGCACGCGAGAGGAGCTCCTGGGGCCCTTCGAACAAGCGGGCTTCGAGGCTCGGTGGGAGGAGGACGGGTTGATGCCCGGCCGCGGCCTGATCATCCTTCGGAAGCGCTGAGCTACTCGGAGGCCTCGGTCTCGTCTTCTTGCTCCTCTTCAGCCAGGCGTTCGGCTTCTTCGGCGGCCTCAGGTAGTGCTCGACCGTGGCCGCTGGAGCTTCGATGTTGACGGAGCGCTCCACCTGCCGGAGTCCGCCCTTCTTTTCGAGCAGGTCTTCCTGGGTGACCTCTTCAGCGGCGGCGACGGCGAGCAACAAGGCGATCATCGGGTTCGCCTTGATGAGGCCTAACTCTCCGCTTGGGTCCCCGTCTGGAACTGACTCAGGAGCTTCTCGACCTCCTTCTGTGCGTCCGCTTCGGCCTGGATGTCCAAACCGCCCTGCTCCAGGTGGGCGATGTCTTCGGTGAGGCTGTCCACCGCCGCTTCAGCAAGGCCCTTGTCGCCGACGGCGGAGAGCTGCTCGAGCTGGGACAGGGCCCCTGCGACCTCGGCCAGCACCTTGTTGGCGCCCGGATCCAGGTTCAACTCCAGGGGGGCCCCTTCGACTACGCGCTGGGTGCGGAAGCGATCGGAGAGGTACTCCAGGTCGTCTGCCAGCTTGTCCATCTTCTCGCGCAGTTGGGTCAGGGTGGTGCCGACGTCGGCCAGTTCCTGCTCGACCGCCTTTCGGTCTGCTGGAGAGAGGTCTGCGTCCAGCGGTGGTGGAGGAGCCACGCGCTCCAGGTCCTCGAGGCCCTCGGACAGACGGGTGACGAAGCCGCGCACCCGCGTACGGGAGGTGGCGTAGAGCGTGGCCGCTTCCTCGAGCTCCTGGGGCTTCACGTCCAGGGGTTGGGGAAGGTGTTCCAGGTCTGGTCGCTGTCGCGCGACGATGGCCAGGTGGACGCGCAGGTGCAGGATCGCGCGGGTCTTCCAGACCGTGGCCAGCACGCGGCGGATGGCCTCCATTCGCCGGTCCAGGGCTTCGATGTCATGTCGGTAGCGCTCGGCCAGGTCGGCTCGCCCCTCCTTGGCCTCCATCGCGCTCTGCTTGGATCGGAGGAGCTTCATCTGCTCGACAGCGTGGCCGTGGCTCCGGTCCAGGGTGCGCTCCAGCTCCAGGAGGCGGCGGGGGTACACCTTCAGGTCCTCACCGCGTAGCCAGCCCTCATTGTCCAGCTGGCGAGGCTTTCGCCCAGGGCTGATCTGGGGAGCCTGGCCCAGCGCACCGGTAGCCCACAGTCCGCCCAGGGCGACGATGCCCGTGAGCATCAAGATGGCCGCAATCCACCAGAACATCTTCCTGAACTAACCGTTAGTTTCCGTGGGTGCGCATCACCCGTCGCCACATGCTCGCCGCGAGCGCGGCTCTGGCCATCGCCTCTGGCGGCGGAGCCGCAGCCACGGCGTGGAGCTGGTGGGCGGCTCCCGCCGAGGCGCCTCACGACTACCTGGACGGGGAAGAGGCCGCCTTTCTGGTGGCCCTTGCCGCGGCGCTCTTTCCACCGGGCGGCACACCCGCGCTCGGGGGAGATGTGGTGGGAGCCGATCGCTTCGTGGATCAGTTGATGGGCTGCATGCCGGAGTTTCAGCGCGGCGGACTGAAGTTGTTGATCAACGCCCTGGACAATCTTGCTTATCTGAGCGATCTCAAGTCTTTCCGCAGTCTCGGCCGAGACGAAGCGGAGCGCAGGGTGTGGGCTTGGCTCGCTGCGCCACTGGCCGAGCAGCGCAGCGCGGTCCAGTCCCTGGTCATGCTTGTGGCCATGGCCTACACCACCCATCCGGACGTGTCGCCCCACTTCAGCCGCTGGACGGGCTGCGGGTATGGCTTGTGAAGCCCATCGCCTGCCTTCAGGCTCCCCCCACGGCGGAGGGCTGGTCACGGCAGGACCGCGAGCTGCGAGCGGAGGTCGTGGTGGTGGGGGCTGGCCCCGGAGGAGCGGCGGTGACGCTCCAACTCGCACAGGCTGGAGCCGACGTGCTGGTCCTGGAGGAGGGCCCTACCCGCTCCCGCTTCCGGCTGAACCAGGCCCACACCTGCCGCTACCACATGCAGGAGGCGGGCAGCATGGTGGCGCTGGGGCCCACCCCCTTCCTGGTCGCGGCGGGCCGGGGCATTGGCGGAGGCTCGCTGATCAACAGCGCCCTGTGCTTTCGCACCCCCGACGAGGTCCTGCGGTCCTGGGAGGGTCTGCTCGGGGATGACCGCTACGGCCCGGAGAAGCTGGGCCCCGTCTTCCGCTGGCTGGAGGAGAGCCTTCGTATCGGCCCTGCGCACAACGACCTGGTAGCGGGTGTACACAACCTGAAGGTCGTCGAAGGAGTTCGGAAGCTGGGTCTGCGCGGGGGGCTCGCCAACCGCAACACCCCCGCCTGCATTGGGTGTGGCGCCTGCAACTTCGGGTGCCCCAGCAACGGCAAGGCCAGCGTCAACCTGAACCTGCTGCCCGAGGCCTGCAAACATGGCGCGCGCATCCAGGCGGACACCAAGGTCACCGAGCTCTTGTTGGAGGGCGATCGGGTGGTCGGGGTGCGTGGACGCATGCACGATCCGGACACCGGGGAAGCCGGGGGCTGGCTGAGCGCTCGAGCGGAGCGTGTCGTGCTGAGCTGCGGAGCCATCGGCACCCCCCGTCTGCTGCACCACAGCGGCGTGGCCAAGCGCATGGAGGGGGTGGGAGAGGGCCTCCACGTTCACCCCGGGAGCGTGGTGTTGTGCCGTTATCCGGAGCCGGTGTGGATGTGGAAGGGGGCCACGCAGGGCTCCTGGTTCGAGAGCGATGAGCTTCCGGGCGTTCTCCCGCACGCCTTCATCGCGCCTCCGGAGGTCGTGGCCCTGCTGGTCGCCCCTCACCTGGGCGGCATGAAGTCATCCATGGAGGTGCTCGATCACATCGGGGGTGTTCTGGCCCTGGTGAGCGACAAGGGGGAGGGCACGGTCGGCGCGTACCCGGATGGGCGAGCGAAGATCAGCTACGACTTCGCCGATGAGGACGTGGACCGCATGAAGGAGTCGATGGTCCTCTGCGCCCAGGTGCAGCTCGAGGCGGGGGCGACCGAGCTCTACGGCGTTGCCCACGGCATGGGGGCCCACAGCGATCTGGACTCTTTCGCCACGGCGATGCGCTCCCGGGACATCCGGGACTTCTTCCTCTACAGCAGCCACCCGATGAGCAGTGTGCGGATGGGTCGCGCCCTGGACGCGGGAGGCAAGGCCCTCGGGGTGGAGGGCTTGTGGGTCGCGGACGCCAGCGTCTTCCCGACTTCGCTGGGGGTGAACCCGCAGCTCAGCACCATGGCCGTCGCGACGCTCATTGGGCAGGGCATGCGCTGAGGGCCTCGCGCGCTTCCTCGGCGCCGGGGTGTCCGATGCTCTCGTAGACGATGGCCAGGTTCTCCCAGGCCACACAAAGGCCGTCGTTCCCGGCTCGTTCGAAGGCCTCGGCTGCGTCCTCCAGGCAGGGGGTGCCCCGACTCTCGCAGTCTCCCGTGAAGGTGTGCCACGCGACGAGGCCGCGCTCGTTCCACTGCTCGGCGGTCTGGGGATCGCGAAGCTCGCGCCACCACTGCGCACGCTCGGTGCCCGGGTCCAGGCTGTAGTGCTCTCCCGGACCCAGCCAGCCGTGCACGTGCTCGGGTGCGAACTCCGGGAGAGGCTCGGGCTCGACGCCGAGGCTTCGGGCAAAGGCCTGGGCGAGCACCGTGTGGGAGTCGGGTGTGGGGTGGCAGTGGTCGTAGATGGTCTCAAAGCCCACGAGCCCGTGCGGAGCCGTGAGGGTGAGGGCCTCGGCCCCGAGTACGACGATGGCCGCGGAGTCCTGCACCACCTCGTTGACCCAGTGAGGAGCTCGGTTGGGGGCCTGGTCCAGGGCCAGCGCGAGCTCTTGCCACTCCAGGGCTTCCTCCCAGTGGCCCATCCGTTCCAGGGTCTGACCCCAGATGAAGGCGACCTGATCCGGTGGACCCGCCTCCATCGCTGCTTCGGCCTTCTGCGTGGCCTCGTCCAGGCGGCCTTCTGCGAGCAGGCGGTCGGCCTCCTGCAGCAGGGGATCCGCCGGGCCCATCGGCCGATCCATGTCCGCTGGCCGGTAGTCCAGGTTCACCGCGACGGTGCTGAGGTGGACCGGGACGCCCTGGGCCAGCTCCAGGACTCGGGCCAGGTTCAGCCGGAAGCCCTCGCGGGCGAAGTCGTCATCCATCGCCGTCCTGCGCGCTCTCTCCTGCAGCGGAACCGTGGTGCCGCTGTAGTCGGACTGGCCCCACTGGCCCGGCTCCTCCAGCAGGGACACCCCCAGACGGTAGCTACGGAGGCGCCGCAGTCTCCGCGACCATGTGGTCCGTGAGACCCATCGTCGGAGCTCGGGTTCGGGCAGCACCTGCCGGGCGCCGAGCCACTCCAGGAACTCGTTGTTGCCCATGTACAGGAGCAGCCCGTCGGCCTGCTGCTCGGCCAGGATCTCCTTCACGAGGCGAAGGTTCTGTTGGCTGGACCAGGCGATGGTGCCCAGGTTGATGACCTCTACAGGCTCGTCCCACGCGGCCTGGAGCATGCGCTCCAGCTTGTCGGGCCATGCGCCGGTTCGGCTGAATCCATAGCCGTGGACGGCGCTTCCTCCGATGGCGAAGTAGCGGCGACCCGGCTTCTCGACAGGCCAGGGGTGCGGTTGTGCCTCGGTCATGCTGGCGTAGTAGGGGACGCCGTCCAGCTCGCGGCGCACCAGAAGGCTGCCCTCGGGAGCGCGGTGCTCCGGGCTCCAGCTGACGCTTCGATCGGGCTGGCCCTGGTAGCCCACCAGCCTCAGGCCGCCTTCGAGCCCCAGGCCTGTCAGCAAGAGGGTGACGCCGGCGAAGAGGAGCTTGCGGGAGGCTCTACGCACGGGCCCCCACACGGGCCCAGGATCCGCGCTTGTACTCCACCACACCCATCAGCATCTTCAGCACGAAGGCGACGGGGAAACCAGCCCAGATGCCGAAGGCACCCATTCCCAGCGGAAAGCCGAGCAGCCAGGAGATGGGAATCTGGGCAAGGGTGGCGATGAGGTTGATCCGCAGAGACAGGCGGGTGGCACCGGAGCCCTGGAAGACGCCCACCAGGCCGATGTAGATCCCCACCGGCAGCATGCAGATCGCCAGGATCTTGATCCAGGTCAGCGAGTACAGACCAAGGGGGGAGGCTGGGTCCACGTCGAAGAGCCGGACGGTCGGTACGCTCACCGCAACGATGAGGATGCAGAGGGAGACCATCACGGTGAAGCACATGGCCATGGAGGCCCGGGCGATGGCCCGCGCCTGGTCCACATCCTTGGCTCCGAGCGCGTTGCCCACCAGTGCGCCGGTGGCCTGGCTGATGCTCATGCCCGGGACGAAGGCCAGGGCCTGGATGCGCAGCCCGATGCCGTGAGCCGCCACCGCGATCTCGTCGTAGCGGCCCAACATCCCGACGATGCTCAGGAAGCCCACATTGAGGACCAGCATGTCCAGCGCGGCGGGGGTCCCCACCCGGATGAGGTCTCGAGCGAGAGGCGCGTCGATGGCCCGGGGCCGCAGGGAAAAGGAGATGCCGCGCCAGCCACGGGCCAGCAGGATCACGTAGAGCACCACGCTGCACACCTGGGCCGCCGCCGTGCCCCAGGCGGCGCCCGCGATGCCCATGGCCGGAAGCCCGTAGTTCCCCAGGATGAGGCCGTAGTTGAAGACCACGTTCAGGAGGTTCATCACCAGGGCGATCGCGAAGGCCGAGCGTGTGTCGCCGACCCCTCGCAGCACCGCGGCGTAGAGGATGTTCAGGTAGTAGAAGACGCTGCAGGTAAGCAGCGGCCGAAGGTAGGCCAGCCCTGCTTCACCGGCTTCCGGTCCGGCCCCGAGCGCCGTGAGGATGGCGGGAGCGAACAGGTTTCCGAGGACGGCGATGCCGATGCCCAGCAAGACCGTGAGCTGGCTGGACTGGGCCAGGATGTGATCCACGCGCTCCCGCTGCCCCGCACCGTGCGCGCGCGCCACAAAGGCGACGGTACCCACGGTCAGCCCGAGCATGAGCACCATCAACAGGAAGATCACCTGCGTCGCAAAGCCCAGGCCCGTCAAGGCGGTTTCCGCCAGGTGCGAGCGCCCGATCATCGCGGTGTCCACCGCCAGCGCCAGGACGTTCAGGACGTTGACGCCGATGATGGGCCAGGCCAACGAAGCGAGGCGCCGGGGGATGGAGCCCTTTGGGTTTTCTCGTTCAGCCACGCTCGCAGCCATCCTGCACGCAGCAGAGTGACAGAATCGTTCGTCTCGGGCTTGACACTGAACAGATGACCAGTGAAGCTGCACTGAACAGGTGTACAGATATGCTTCGAGAGCTCAGGGTGCAGAACCTGGCGGTGGTGGAGTCCTGCACGGTGCGCTTCACAGAGGGCCTGAACGTCATCAGCGGCGAGACCGGGGCCGGTAAGTCGGTGGTGTTGGGAGCCCTGGGCCTGGTGCTGGGTGGGCGAGCGAGCACGGACATGGTGCGCAGCGGGGCTCGGGTGGCGGAGGTCTCGGCGCTCTTCGAGAGAGACGGCGAGCAGCTGGAAGTGCGGCGCACGGTGTCTGCCCGCGGATCGGGGCACAGCACCCTGAACGGCCGCTCCTCCACTCTGGGGGAGCTGCAGGAACTGGGCCCCAGTCTGCTGTGCATCACCGGACAACACGACCAGCGGGTGTTGCTGGACCCGGATCAACACCGTCCTCTGCTCGACGATTTTGCCGCCCTCGATACCGGCCCCATGCGCTCCGCCTGGGAGCTCCTCCTCAGCGCGCGCGCGGCGCTCTCTCGACTCAGCTTCGCGTCGAACAACCTCGCGGAACGGGAACTCTTCCTCCGCTACCAGCTGCAGGAGCTCGAGTCCCTGGCGTTCGAGGCTGGGGAGGAGGAAGCTCTCGGGCGCGAGCGTGAGCTCTTGCGGCACGCGGTGGAGCTTCGTGAGGCAGCACGAGGAGCGGAGTCGGAGCTGTACTCGGAAGAGAACTCTGCGTTGGATCGGCTGTCACGGGCCAGGTCTCTGCTCGAGAGGGTCTCCCATCTCGAGCCGGCGCACCTGGAGCGGGTCGGCCGTCTCACCGCAGTGATCGCGGAGGTCGAGGAGCTGGGGCGTGAGCTGCAAGTCGGGTCGCAGAGCGCGCCGAATCCCCGCCGCCTGGACGCGGTGGAAGAGCGGCTGGCGGAGATCGCTCGGCTCGGTCGGAAGCACGGCTGTGAAGCCCCCCAGCTCCTGGGGGTCTACGAGCGGCTTCAGGTGGAGCTGGATGGATTGGGGGACGTGGAGGCTCAGCAGGCTCGTGCGCAGGCGGCCATGGAGCTTGCGGAGCGCAATGCCGTGCACGAAGGGGAGCGTCTGCACGAGCAGCGGGTGAAGGCCGCCAAGCGACTGGATGGTCTTCTAAGGACGGAGCTGGAGCGCCTGGCGATGCCTCACGCCTGTGTGAGGACCCATGTCGAGCGCAAGGAGCTGGGCCCGCACGGCTTCTGTGAGGTGGAGCTTCGCCTCTCGGCGAACCTGGGCGAACCGCCTCGCGCTCTGCACCGGGTCGCGAGCGGAGGGGAGCTCTCCCGGGTCTTGTTCGCTCTGAGGCTTCAGGTCGGTTGTCCGGACGCCACGCTGGTCTTCGACGAGATCGACACGGGCATCGGTGGCCGTACAGCCGAGGAGGTGGGAGCGCGCGTAGCTACCCTCGCGCGGGAACGGCAGCTGCTCTGCATCTCGCACCTGCCCCAGATCGCGTCCCTGGCCGATGCGCACTTCGTGGTTCGGAAGGCCGTCCGGGGTGGGCGCACCTTCTCCACCATTCGCGTCCTGAACGAGGCGGGCCGCATCGAGGAGGTGGCGCGAATGATCGGAGGGTCGACACTGGAGCGCGCGACCCGTGACTACGCCCGGAGACTGATCCGGGCCTACGCTCGGGTAGCGTAGCGAGGTGAAGCGACAACAAGGCTCATCGGCAGACCCAGGCTCTTGCCCATGAGGGTGGCCTGGCTGCCGATGGGAGCTCTGGTGGTTCTGGCCCTGGCGGAACTCTGCCGCCTGGCTGTGCGCTGTGGGCTGTTGGGCGAACTGCTGGTGGCGGAGCAAGCCTGGCTCGCGCAGCCCTCCACGGAGCTGATGGTGGCCGAGATGGTCTTGTCGCTGGTGGTGTCCCTGCTCTTCTCGGTCGCGGTCTGCTCGTGGCTGCTGTGGGAGGCCCTCGCCTACCGGCGCATCACCCAGCTGCCCGGGGCCTCCTGGTCCTCTTCGCCCTGGGGGGTCATCGGGTGGTGGTTTGTTCCCATGGCTCACCTGGTGCGGCCGAGGCGACTGGTCGAGGAGCTCTACCGCAACGCGCTGCCCGAGCTGGAGCGCCCCTCGGATGAGCGGGCTCGGGTTGTTCAGATCTGGTGGGCCTTGTGGTTGCTCAGCCAGGCGCTCTGGTTGGTGGCCCTGGTCCTGACCGAGCAGCCCCACACCATGGAGTGGAACGCCCTGGCCGATGTGCTCGTCAGCCTGTCTTTCACTGGAGCGGCGATTGCGGCGGTGCTCGTCGTGTACAGCGTGGATCGGCGCATAGCGCGCCTGTGACAGAGCTTTCGGTCGTGTCTACTCGACGGTCCAGGTGTTGCCGCTGTAGATCAGCGCCTGGAGATCGCCGACACCGAACTTCTCAACGGCGTGATCGACCTGTGCGTTGATGGAGTCGTCGTAGCAGGGACGAGAGGTGCGACGGATGACGCCAAAGGGAACGGGGAAGTTCGGGTAGTCCATGTGCGCCAGGAGCTGGGCCAGAACCGGGTCCGTCTCGTCATGAACCAGGCAGTCGGCCTCGGTGTACTCCTCGCCCAGCGTGATGATCTGGGGTCGAAGGCCATCCAGGCGGATGCCTTTTGTACCGCCGGCGAAGAGCATGGGCTTGCCGTGCTCGAGAAAGAGCGCGCGTTCCGAGCGCTGCTTGCGATCCACGACGTCGGCGAAGGTCTTGTCGTTGAAGATGTTGCAGTTCTGGTAGATCTCGACGAAGGAGGTGCCCTGGTGGTGGTAGGCCTCCTCCAGGACCTGTCGCATCTCCTTGGGCATGACGTCGGCGGTGCGGGCGATGAAGGTGCTCCCTGCTCCCAGCACCAAGGCCAGCGGATTGAAGGGGTGGTCCAGACTTCCCAGTGGGGTGGACTTGGTCTTCTTGCCGACCTCGGAGGTAGGGCTGTACTGCCCTTTCGTCAGTCCGTAGATGCGGTTGTTGAAGAGGAGGAACTGCAGGTTGACGTTGCGGCGGATGATGTGAACGGTGTGGTTGCCACCGATGCTCAGTCCGTCGCCGTCCCCGCTGATCAGCCACACCGACAGATCCTGGTTCACGCACTTCACCGCTGTGGCGAAAGCGGGGGCGCGTCCGTGGATGGTGTGAAAGCCGTAGGTGTTCATGTAGTAGGGGAAGCGGCTGCTGCAGCCGATGCCGCTGATCACGGCCACCTGGTGGGGATGCAGTCCGAGCTTCGCCAAGGTGGTCTGGACCTGGCTCAGGATGGAGTAGTCACCGCAGCCAGGACACCAGCGGATGACCTGGTCGGACATGAAGTCCTTTTTCTTGTACTCCGGTTGCTCCTCGGAGATGCCGGACTCGGTGCTGGGGCTCATGCCAGGGCCTCGTTGATAGCGGTACGGATCTCGACGACCTTGAAGGGCAGACCCTGGATCTTGGGCAGGGAGATGAGGTCCAGGAGGAAGCGCTCTCGAAGGATCTTCACCAGCTGCCCCAGATTCAGCTCCGGGACGAGCACCTTTGGATAGCGCCGAAGAACCTCTTCAGTGTTTGCCGGAAGGGGATTGATGTAGCGAAGATGAGCGTGCGCGACGCGCTGTCCGTCGGCGCGAGCGGCGAGCACTGCCTGACGGATGGCGCCGTAGGTGCTTCCCCAGCCCAGGACCAGCAGGTCACCGTCCTCGGGGCCATCCACGTCGAGCTCGGGAATCACCTGAGCGACGCGGTCCACTTTCTCCTGGCGGATCCTGCACATGCGCTCATGGTTTGCCGGATCGTAGGAGACGTTGCCGGTGTTCTCCTGCTTCTCCAGGCCCCCGATGCGGTGCTCGAGCCCCTGCATTCCGGGAACGGCCCAGGGTCTGGACAGGTTCTCGTCATCCCGCAGGTAGGGCAGGAAGCTGCCCTCCGGGTTGTTGTTCTCGGAGACCTTGCGGTTGGGTATGGCGGGCAGCTTGGTCAGGTCGGGCAGGAGCCATGGCTCCGCGCCGTTGGCGAGGTATCCGTCGGTCAGCAGGACGACGGGGCCCATGGTGTGCAGGGCGAGACGCACGGCCTCGTAGGCCATGTGGAAGCACTCGGAGGGGGTCGAGGCGGAGAGCAGGACCACCGGGGCCTCTCCGTTGCGCCCGTAGAGAGCTTGGAGCAGGTCGCTCTGTTCCGTTTTTGTTGGCAGGCCGGTGGAAGGACCGCCGCGTTGAACATCGACGGCCACGAGGGGCAGTTCGGTCATGACCGCCAGGCCCAGGGCCTCGCCCTTGAGAGCCAGGCCAGGTCCACTGGTGGTGGTCAGGCCCAGGGCGCCAGCGTAGGAGGCGCCGATGGCGGCACAGACCGCCGCAATCTCGTCTTCGGCCTGGTAGGTGGTGACCCCAAAGTGCTTGTACTTCGCCAGGGCATGCAGAGCGTCGCTGGCCGGGGTGATGGGGTAGCTCCCCAGGAACAAGCGAAGACCGGAACGCACGGCAGCTGCCACGAAGCCCAGGGCCAGCGCCTCGTTGCCCGTGATGTTCTTGTAGGTGCCGGGCTTCAGTCGAGCGGCGGGCACCTCGTAGCGACGCTCCAGCAGCTCCAGCGTCTCCGCGTAGGACCAGCCGGCCTCCAGGCAGCTGAGGTTGGCCTCGGAGTGGGGGGACTTGAACTTGCCCTGGATCCACTTCCGGGTGTAGTCCATGTCGCGGTTGTAGAGCCAGTAGGTGATGCCCAGGGCGAAGAAGTTCTTGCAGCGGTCCGCCTCCTTCGCACCCAGCCCAAAGGGCTTCACCGCCTCCTTTGTCAGTGAAGACAGGGGCACGCGGACCACGAAGTAGTCGTCCAGGCTGCCGTCCTCGAGCGGGTTGGTCTCGGCCTCGGCCTTGGCCAGCTCGCGGGCGCTGAACTTGTCCGTGTTGACGATGATGGTGCCCTGGGTGCGCAGCTTGGTGAGGCTCTTGATGAGCGCCGCCGGGTTCATCGCCACCAGCACGTCAGGGGCGTCGCCCGGGGTGTAGATGTCGTTGCTCGAGATCTGCAGCTGGAAACCGGAAACTCCAGCCAGGGTGCCCGCAGGCGCCCGAATCTCGGCTGGAAAGTCCGGAAAGGTGGCCAAGTCGTTGCCGGCCAGGGCGCTGGTCGTTGAGAACTGGGTGCCCGTGAGCTGCATTCCGTCACCGCTGTCGCCAGCGAACAGGATGGTGACGCTTTCGCGCTGCTCCACGGTCTTTGACTTGGTCATCAAGGCTCCACCGGGGGAAGAATGCGCCCTAACCCTCATTGGCGGTGCTTGGTAGGTTGCTTGCATGTCAACTGTGACGAGGCGGCGCGCACCGAAGGCCGAACGCACTTTTGGAGAACCCAGGAAGCACTCTCCGGGTCTCTGGGTGGCTCTCTGATGGTCTTCCCGTTGCTCTTCGCGGCGAACATCGATCGGCCTGACCAGGGCTGCCACCGTGATGCCTTCGAAGGGTGCAGCGTCTACCGGGCGCGCTTCGAAGGGAGCGCGGTCCTGGAGCTGGAGCGCGTCGCTGAGCGGGGGTGGTTCCCCGATGGAGCTGAGGGCTACGTTGCCTGGAACGAGACCCAGGAAGCGGGTGCACGAAACGTCGTCGTGCTCCGAGGTCCCGAGGGCGAGCTTCTCATCGATGGTGCACGCTTCCCTCGTATCCAGAGCGGTGCGCTGCTCACCACGCGCGCCGGGGTGACCGTCAGCGCCCCCCTGGATCAGCCGGAGCGCAGCCGCCCGGTGGGGAGTGGTGAGGACGGCTCGCTGGTCGAGGGACGGCTCCTGGCGCAGGAGAGGGAGGCCCCTTCACTCACCGTGCTCGATGGACAGCCGGTGCAGCTTGAAGCGCGCTGTGGGCATCACGCGGTCTGGGAGGGATGGACCACCTGCAGCGAGACCGGCCCGGATCCAAGGCTCGTGAGCTATCGGCTGCCGCTCTTTGGAGAGCCGGTCGTCACGGTGGATTTCACGAACGAAGTCTATGGAATGCGCTGCGATCGTGTGCTGGAGACCTATCCGGACTGGGGCGAGCCGGGGCTCGTGTACACGGCTCTCTGCCTTCGCGGGGGCAAGAGCGTGGGGAGTCGTGTCGTGCTCGCGCCTATCCGGCCCGGTGAGAGGGCGGAGACCGTCATCGATCTGTCTGCGGCGATCGAGGCTTTTCTCGGTGTGAGCGGACTGGATCTCACCACGGCGGTCTTCGAGCGGGCGGGCTAGCTGGTGTTCCTGCTCATCCTGTCCTGTTCCCGTGTTCCGGAGATCGAGCCGGCCCAAACCGACCGGGTTGCGAATGCGGCCGGCATGGCCGGGTGGACCCGTGCTCCACTGGACCCCGTGGAGGGAACGGTGGTGGACTACGCCACCTACACCCTTCGGCCGGTGAGTCTCCAGGTCTTCGACGGCTACCGCGTGTCGGCGGCCCTGTGGCTTCCCAAGGAAGCCGCGGTGGCCGGTGTGTTGATGGCCCATGGTCACTTTGGACAGGGCAAGTCCAGTGGAGAGGCCCAGGGGCCGGCCCACGTATTGGCCCACAACGGCTATGCGGTGCTGGCGGTCGATACTCCCGGGGTGGAGGAGGGGGAGCGAGCCGACCGGGCGATCCACTTCGAGGCGGGTGCGAGCAACCGTGGTCTGCTGTGGTCGCACGGGAGCTCGGCCATGGCCCTGCAGCTCCACGGTCTCCAGGCGGGTCTGGATTTCCTGGGGCGCCACGCCGATCGGCTCGGGGTGGCCGGAGCCTCGGGTGGTGCTGTGCAGGCCCTCTACCTGCTCCTGGTGGACCCTCGCCCGGAGGTGGCCGCCCTGGCCTCGATGGTGTCCATTCCGCGGGAAGCCCGCGCTTCCGGGTGTCCCTGTGATGTCCTGCCGGGTTGGGAGGGGCCTGACCCCGCGCTCCTTGCCGCCATCCCTCGTCCGGTGCTGTGGATGACCGAGGTGGAGGGAACCCCTCGCCCAGAAGGCCTCGCGAGCAGGGTGGACTACCAGGTCCACCCGGGAGCTCATGGCTTCGAGGCCCCGATGCGCCAGGCCATGCTGGTCTTCTTTGGCAAGCACCTGGGAGGCGGGACCGAAGCGATCGAGCCCCCCTACACTCCACAGGAGAGCCTGGCTTCGGACTCGGTGGGTGAGCGAGGCCTGGGCCAGCTGGTCGCTGCACTCCCGGAGCAGGGCCTCCTGCCGGTGAGGCAGGCCTCGGGCCCAGCCTGGACCCTCGACTGCCAGGGCTCCGGCCCGCGCGTGTTGACCCTGGGGGTGGAGGCGGAGGACTCGGAGGCGCTCGAGGGCTTCGAGCGTTGTGCCATCACGCTTCGCCTCGATGAGCTGGGGCCGACCCAGGGCATCGTGACGGGCCGGCCCTACGCGGACGCCATCGCCTCCAGCCTGGTCGCAGCGGCTGGAGAGGACCCCCTCTATGCGGTGGGGCCCTGGGCGGTTCCCGTCAGCCGAAGCGGCCTCGTCTACGTGGCTCGGGACCCTCTCCAGGAGCCCACTCACAGCGATCCTGAGTGGGTGCACCTGCCCGGTTTCTGGGACCACGGCCGCTATGCGGAGGCTCTGGCGGTCAGCGCCGATCCACGAGAACTCGCGGAGGCTCTCCAGAAGCGCTAGGTTGAAGCCATGGCAACCGAGATCGACTTCGCCTTTGATTTCGAGGGAGCAACCTTCGACCTGAACGATTCACAAGACCGTGAGATCGTTCGCTTCATCCTGTCCTAGGCCCTCTTTGGGGAAGCCACGGGCGTCTACTGTGGAAAGTCCCTGTACCAGGCCCGAAGCCTCGAAGCGGCCCCCTCAAGGTGCTCATGGAGCACGCCATCGGCGAGGGGCTGGTGCTGGACATCTTCAAGGACGTCCTGTTGCAGACCCTGCCCGACGATCACCCGGGCGTCAGCGAGGTGAAGAAGAAGCTCCGTTCCATCTGCCGTGAGGAGAAGGAGCACGTGGCCTGGCTCCCGCCCTGCTGGCTCCCTTCCGTAAGCAGGCCGCAGGCCATGCGGTGTTGAAGCACATGGACGGCTTCGTGGGGCATGTGACCCAACGGGTCTGGACGCAGGGCCGGAGCATGGGCTTCGTACCGGAGCAGCGCCCGGGTCTCCTCAAGCGCATCTTCGCCATGTCTGTGGGAGCGCTGGCCTTCGCCAGGAGCCAGTTCGCACGGGCCACCAGTCCTCTGGACAAGAGCTACATCAGCGAGCTGGGATTCACCGGCTGAACGATTAGAGGAGCCCCCATGGAAGCGCTCCCCAACGGCAAGGTCTTGTGGCACGTGGAAGAGGGCGTCGCCACACTCACGCTCACGAACCCGCCCGCCAATGGCTACAGCCACGAGATGATGCGGGACCTGGACGAGGCCATCCTCCGGGTGCGCTTCGACGACCGCGTCCACGTGCTCGTGATCGCAGGGGAAGGGGAGAAGTTCTTCTGCGCCGGTGCGGACATCGGCATGCTGAAAGAGCTCACACCACGCTTCAAGTACAACTTCTGCCTGCACGCCAACGAGACGCTGCTGCGCCTGGAGCACACCGACAAGCTCACGATTGCAGCGCTGGGTGGCCACTGCGTGGGGGGCGGCATGGAGGTAGCCATGGCCTGTGATCTCCGCTGGGCGCGCTCCGGCAGTGGGCGCATGGGCCTGCCCGAGGTCAAGCTGGGTGTTCTTCCGGGCACCGGTGGGACGCAGCGCCTGGCCAGGGCCCTCGGCCGTTCGAAGGCCATCGAGCTGATGGTGACGGGGAAGCTCATCGACTTCGTCGAGGCGAAGGCGCTGGGGCTGGTCAACGAGGTGATCGAGGCCGACGACGAGCGCTCCTTCCTGGCCCAGGTCCAGGAAGCCGCGCGGGCCTTCTGTCCCCCAGGGCGGGCCAGCGCTGCGGTGGGCGGCATCAAGCGCAGCGTGCAGTCCGGCATCGATCTGCCTCTGGAGAGCGGGCTGGTTGTCGAGCGCGAGCTGCAGGCGCGACTCTTCCAGGGAGAGGGGCGCCAAGGAGGGCATCGCAGCCTTCCTCGAGAAGCGACCCCCGGTGTTCAAGGGCCGCTGAGCGGACCCCAGATGTTGTAGATCGAGGCCCCGGTGCACAGCATCCAGGCCAGGGTGCTGACAGCGACCTTGACAGCGGTTCCGAGCAGGCGGGCGATCGTCGCCGCCAGGGCGGGCTTCCAGGCGGCGGCCATCTCCTTGGCCTTTGGCCCCGTCAGCTCCCCGACGAGCGCACCGACGAAGGTGCCCACCACCACGCCGACGATGCTGCCCACGAAAGGGATGGGCAGGAGAAAGGAGAAGGCGAGACCTCCGGTGATGGCACCGATCAGGCTTCCGATCGCGCCGCGACGGGTGCCCTTGGCAACCTTCGCACCCAGGACGCCACTGAGGGCCTCCACGGCCTCCCCGACGAGGGCCAGTGCCAGGGCGATGCCCAGGGCCCACCAGCCGACGGTGGTCTCCACTCCCCACAGGGTGTCGGCGAGCTCCAGGATGACGGCAAAGACCAGGTAGACCCAAAGTCCGGGTAAGTTCAACGCAACGGCGGCGAGACAGGCCAAGCCCAGTAGAGCGAGGAAGATGACCATTACGACCGCCACAGGCACAGGATAAACCCGGCAGTGGACTGCGGCACGCCTCTGTTGTTGATGGGACTGCTGAGTCCTCCGGAGCCTGGTGGGCTTGTGCTCCCGCCCCCGCCCGAAGGCAAGGCTCTGCTCGGGGAGAGCTGGCCGAACGAGCTGCGGACGGAGAACTTCGCCGTGCTCTGGGGAGCGGGGGTCGACGAGGAGGTGGCGGGGCTCACGGCGGAGCATCTCGAGGCCTCCTGGCAAGCCCTCGTCGTCGAGCAGGGCTGGCCTTCACCCCAGCTCTCGGATGACTTCCTGGTGCGGGTGGAGCTCGACCCGGGTCTGGGCTGGTCCGGCTACACCGTCACCGTGGACAGCGAGCTCGGAGAGTATCCGGTCATCCAGCTCAATCCAGCCTACTCGAGCCACCTCGCCTTCTACGCCAGCCTGGTCGCTCACGAGTTCGCTCACGCTCTTCAGTTCGCGCTTCGCCCCGACTACCAGGCGGGTCCCGAGGAGCCCTGGTATTGGGAGGCCAGCGCGGAGTGGGCGGCGGAGCGGGCCCTGCCGGAGGTGGACGCCTACGCCCAGCAGGTCGTCTACTACGCGGACCAGCCCCAGCTTCGCTATAGCTCCACCGAGGGCTTTCATGCCTACGGGATGAGTGTCCTGAACGCGGCTCTGGAGGAGCGGCTCGACACCGAGATGCGTGAGGTCTGGCTGGAGGGCGAAGCCCGGCCGGATGCGCGCTGGGACGTGCTCATCTGCGACACCGTGGGTTTGCCGCTGGAGGCCGTGTGGGGGGAGTTTACGGGAGCCATGGGCAACGAACAGCTGGCGGAGTCGGCGCTCTATGCCCCGGTGGTGCAGACGCCGCTCGAGCTGAACGAGCCTCGTGAGCTCGCATACCTGGGCACCCACTATGTTCTGGCCACGGAGGAAGTGACGGTCCGGGCCAGTGGTCCGGTCGTGCTGGCCGGGCCGAAGGGTTGGGGGGACAGCATCGGACTTCAGCCGGGCGATGTGCTCGCCATCACGAGCCTGGCCTCGGGACGAGCCCCGTACGTGCTTCAGGAGGACGTGGAGCCGGAGCCCGAGGGGTGCTCCTCCAGCGGAAGGGGAGCCTCACCCGGGTGGCTCCTGCTCTGGCCTGCGCTCATCTTGCGTCGTCGGTCCCGTCGCTGAGGGAGCTCGTCAGAGGCCCAGTTCCTGGTCCAGTGCCGCGGCCATGCTGTCGAACTCGTAGCGGTTGTTGACGTAGATCACCGTTCCATCGACGCCGACGATGAAGTCCTTCGGATAGGCGGCGGAGGGGAAGGCCGAGTGGAGGGGGTACTGGGAGGAGGCGCCGCCATCGTCCAGGAGCACCGGCAGGTTCAGGTCCATGGCCTCCGCGAAGTCCCGGATGGCCTGCTCATCACCGGGGCGCTGTTCGTCGTAGACACCGATGGCCCAGACCTGGACCCCCTGGGGCCCGTAGGTCGCGTAGATGGTGCCGTCGATGTCCGAGACCTCGGACGGACAGACCGGTCACCAGGTGACGAAGTAGGAGAGCACGATGGGCTGGCCGATGTAGTCGTGCAGGCAGCGGTTCATGCCCGTGGTGTCCGGCAGGCAGAAGTCTGGTGCCGTCTGCCCCAGCAGTGTCTGTCCGTCGGAGCTCTGCAGCAGCAGTTCCTGCACCGGTTCGTCGGGGTCGTCACTGGCGATGCACAGGGTGGCGTCGATGGGTCCTGGAGTACTCTTCAGGCTCAGGGTCGCCTCCTCACCCGGCGAGACGAGGACCGTGTCCACCGTGATCTCCACCTGGGCCCCCTCCACCAGCGCGCCCGACAGCGTGAGGTCCGCAGAGCCTCGATTGGTGAGAGTGACCTGGACTTCGCCCAGGTTGGGGTCGGCGTAGATCCGGCGTGCCGGAAGATCGAGCTTGGGCGCCCGCACGGACGAGTCCACGGTGAAGCCGCTGAACAGGTTCCAGTCGGCGACCCAGGCCTCCTGTCCTTGCGCCTCGATGCCCAGGGCGAACTGTTCGGTGGTCTCTCGGTGCAGGAGCTGGGGAGCCAGTGGGTCGGCGAGCTCCCACACCACCACGCCGTCGTGGTCCGCCACCCACAGGAGTCCGTCGCCCACGGAGACCTGGACCGCGGACCCGCCGGTTTCCAGGGTGCTCACCAGGACGGGAGCTCCCGGATCGGAGGCATCCAGCACCGCCACACCTCTCCCGCCCATGGCGGCATAGAGGACACCGCCGGCCTGGGCGACATCCAGCACCTCACCGCCCGCGTCCACGCCATCGTGGAGCACGGGGTTCAGGGCGTCCCTTGCGTCGATGGGCACCACGCCGAGTGTTGTGTCTGCTGCATAGACCCAGCCGTCGTCGAGCTCGCTCAGACCCCAGGGGGCTTCCAGACCAGGCAGGACCTTGGTGAAGCTGAGCGTGTATTCCTCGCCAAGCTGGGCGACGAGCAGTCCGATGTCTCGTTGGGTGACCAGAAGGACCCGTTGTTCGGGCAGCCAGGCCATGCCCTCCAGGCCCTTGCCCCCAATCCGTAGGAGCTCATGACCCTCCGAGGAGCTCAAGTCGGCGATCACCACTCCATGGCCGTTGTGGCTCAGAGCCAGCACTCCGCTCCCCAGAGAGAGGACGCGGTGAAAGCGACCGTGGCCATCGGGCGGCCAGGCGTAGAGGTGCTTGGGGTTGCTGCTGTCCTCGATCTCGTAGACCTGAACGCCGCCCTGGCCGACGCCGTAGGCCCGCGAACCCTCGATCGCGATGTCGAGCAGCTCCACCAGGGGGCCACCCGGCTCGTCCTGCACGAGCCGGACCTGCCCGATCATCCACAAGGGGTCCTCCCCGATGTCCGACGGTGCTTCGCAGGACGCGGACAGCGTCAGAGGGGGGTCGCTGTCCTCGATCTGGGTGTCCTTCGGCGTTCCGTCGTCCAGGGGAAGGCACTCGCCTGAGTTGGTCTCCAACTCGTCGGGACCGCATGGCGTGCAGGAGAGTAGGAAGGGAAGCACCCCCCAAGGATGCCTCAGGAAGGGCTTCAGGCCTCATGAGGCGGGGCATTCCTTCCGATCACCGGGTTGAAAACCGGGACTGGAGGAGACATGCGCATCCCCATCGCCGCCTCGCTGTGCGCCGTGCTGGTGGCTTGCAGCAACGCGGATCAGATCAGCTATTCGAGTGTGGGCGGTGCGCCGGGCGAGCTGAGCCTGGCTCCGATGCCGCAGATCGATGCCGAGCAGGCCCTGATCGAGGGAATCGTCTTCCTTCAGACTCCTGAAGATGTCGTTCTCGAAATCTCCGAGATCGTGCTCGCCGAGACCGCCCCGGAAATCGCGGTCGCGGAGCGTCCTCCTCGGAGCAAGTGGGCAGCCCCACAGAAGTTCATCGGCGGAAAGGCGCCCAAGGCCGAGCCGGTTCGGGAAGAGATCCTGGAAACGGGGAGCAGCAGCATCGATGACGCTGCCGAGGTGGTCATCGAGATCACCGGTTCCACGGGTGGCCAGCAGACGGACTCCAGCATGCTTCAGGCCGTCCTGAGGCGCAACGCTGGCCAGGTCAGCTACTGCCACAACGTCGCAAAGAGCCGCTACAGCGATGTGCACGGTCGCGTCGAGATCGGCTGGACCATCGAGAACGGCAAGGTGCAGGGCGCCACGGTCATGAACAACACCACCGGCGACGATCGGATGGCGACCTGCGTGCTGAGCAAGGTCATGCGCATGGAGTTCCCCGAGACCCTGAACGTGGCTGAGGTCAACCACCCCTTCGTGTTCCAGAAGGGCTGATCCTCAGGCTTCGGAGGCGTCGATCCGTCGGCAGAGGAGCTGATGGAAGTTGTTCGACGAGAGGGCGTCCTTACGACCCATCGTCTCGGCCAGCAGCAGATCCTTGACCTGCCAGGGCTCGAGATCGTAACGACGCACGACCTCGTCGCTGGGGGAAGGAGCGTGGTCCCAGCTTGGGGCGACCTCCATCGCCAGGTCCCGGTTCTCGCTCAGGTTGCGTTCGTTCTGGAGCACCAGTCCGTTGGCTGTCTCCAGCCGGGAGCGGACCTTGCCCCCGTAGATGTCCGTTCGGCCCTTCAGGGCCTTGTGGGCTCCGAAGCTGACCTCGCCCTGGAGATCGGTCCATGGGGCGACGCGCACTCGAGCCACGCCACTGTGGTCCTTCTTCCGCACGCGATGCAGCCCAGCCTCGCCCGCCAGCAGCCCGGCGGCGTAGGGCCCCTTGATGGCCAGCAGCGCCGGCTCGTCCTTGCGAAGCGGTTGCCGGAGCCACTCCATGGTCCGGTGATGGGTGCACCAGCCCGTGTAGGTCTGCACCACCAGGTCCCGTGCCAGGTGGCCGTTGGGGCCGATGGGTGCGACCTCGACCAGGGCGTCCCAGTAGCCCTCCCACCCCAGCAGCACCAGCTCGCGCCAGGCGCGCTTCACGCGGTCTTCGAGGCGTAGAATGTTCCGCCCTGCGGCTTCGATCTGGCTGCGCCGGGGGGTGCCGCTCAGGGCCTCCAGGACGGCGTCGGCGCTTCCGCGTAGCCGCTCCAGGCGGTCCAGGACCCGCCGGCAACGATCCAGGTTCCTCAGCACCTGAGCGGCCTGATCGGGTGTGTTCCAGAAGTCGGGGGTGGTGCGGGCCTCGGACAGCGCGTCCCGCTCGTCCACCAGTCGGCCTTCGTCCACCCTCTTTGCGAGGGCCTCGATCCTCTCCTGGATGCCCGTCGTGCGTTCCGCGACCCCCTTCTTGTTGAGCTTCTTCCCAGCCACGACCACCGGCTGGGCCTCGCGTCGGTGCTCCCGGCTCTGAGCGGTCTCGACGATGCGGACCCGGATGTGCCCGTCCTTCTCACGCACCTGCAGGATGGCACCCGGCTCGACGGGACGCTCCATCAGCGTCATCGCCAGGGGCAACACGAGCTGTCGCTGGATCTCTCGGCTGAGCGCCCGGGCGCCGTAGCGCACGTCGTAGCCCCGGTCGATGACGAGATCGAGCGCCTCGTCGGTGACCTCGACCACGAGGTTGCGACCAGCGATGCCCTCTCGGGCAAGGATTCGGCGGATCTCGTGACGGGCCACCGCCTTGACCTGAGTCGCTGTGAGGGGATGGAAGACCACCACCTGTTGGAAGCGGTTCAGGAACTCCGGCCGGAAGTGTTCCTCGAGGGCTCGGGTGACCGCTCGACGACGACCCTTGTCATCGGGCGCGGTGCCGAAGCCCAGGTGGCGGTCGCTGTCTTGAGCGCCGACGTTGCTCGTACAGATGACGATGCAGTTGCGGAAGCTGACCGAGGCGCCACCCGGTGGGGTGAGGCGGCCTTCGTCCAGCAGTGACAGCAGCAGATCCCAGACGTTGCTGTGGGCCTTCTCGAGCTCGTCGAAGAGCACGACCTGGAAGGGCTGGGCACGTACCGGGTCGATCAGGGCCGCCGGCCGTTGGGGATCCTTGGGGTTCCCGATGAGCGTCTCGAAGGAGTGGAAGTCCTTGAATTCGCTCAGGTCGAAGCGGAGCAGCCGGTGGGTGGATCCGAACAGGAAGGCAGCGAGAACCCGAGCCAACTCGGTCTTGCCGACTCCTGTGGGTCCGACGAAGAGGAAGGTGCCCAGCGGCTTGCTGGGATCGTGCAGGCCGGCTTTGAACAGGGCGATGGTCTCGACGACCGCCTCGATGCCTTCGCGTTGGCCGACGATTCGTTCCTTGAACCAGTCGCGGATCTCACTGGCTGGACGGGTGACGGTGCGGCTGACCACGAACAGGGGGAGCCCGGAATAGACGCTGAAGACCCGCTCCACCAAGGGGGTGTCCAGGGCGGTTGGCTCGCCGGCACCCTCCTTCTCCAGGCGGTAGTCGTGCACCTGTTCCAGCAGTCGCAGTGCAGGGCCCGGCTGGGGACGGCTGGGCAGGAAGCGGCTGGTGAGCTTCACCAGCGCCTTGCGGATGCCGTCGTCCAGTTTCTCGTCCAGCTGCGAAGCGGCGCGGTCCAGACACCCGTCGACCTGCTCCTCGTTCAGGGGAGGGACACTGACCTTCTGGAACAGGCTGACGAAGCTCGTCTGGCGCTCCATCATCCGGAGCACCTCGGGGGTGGCCTCGCCCAGCAGGGTGAGCTTCCCTCCGCTGAGATGCTGGCGGAGTGCGTCGAGGAGGTTGTTGTCGCTCTGTACGGTGCGGCCCGTTTTCGGCAGGTTCCAGACGTCGGTGAAGTACAGGGTGGTCTTGGACTCGATCGCGGACCAGGCGATCGCGGTGGCCTTGGATTGCCACTCTCCGAGGTAGCGGGTCCCCGAGAGAACCAGGGTGGTGGAGAGCTCGGCAAGCCCACCTTCCTTGCGCCTGGCCAGCAGCTCGGCAACGGCGTTCACGATCGCGGTCTTGCCGACCCCGGACTCGCCGACCAGCAGGACGCTTCGTCCACCGTCCAGGTGCTCCAGGACCTCGGTGGCCAGCTCCTTGCGGTAGTGAACGGGAGCCAGGAGGCCGTCTCGACTGGCCTGCGTGAGATCCCGGGCCTCCTTCTCGAGGCTCTTGCTGTAGGTGGTGTCGCTCACGGGATCAGAAGATCCTCCAGGGGCTTGCGGTCCCGGGGCTGGATCTCGCGATCCACGGCCCAGCCGGGGAGATGAGACAGGTCCTCCCCGCGGTGTCCGACCGCTGCAGCCGCCATGGGCACACAGTCCTTCGGCAGGGAGAAGGTCCTTCCGGTCGCTTCAGCGTCGAAGCCTCCCATCTGGTGCACGTGCAGGCCCATTGTAAGTGCCTGAAGACTAAGCCCCATCATGGCGTCGCCGGCATCGTATTGAGCCCAGCGGTTGTGTTCGCCGTTGTGGGCGAAGCGCGTGTAGGCGCAAGCGATGAGCAAGAGCGGGGCTCGTGAAGCCCAGATGCGGTTGCCCTCCGCCAACAGCTCCAAGATGGCTGCGTGACGCCCGTCGTCGCGGCTCTCGAGTCCGACGATGAAGCGCCATGGCTGGTCGTTGAAGCAGCTGGGGCTCCAGCGGGCGGCTTCGAGCAGCGCCTTGACCTGTTCTTCGGAGACCAGCGCCTCGGTGAAGGACCGAGGGCTCCAGCGTTCAGCGAGGAAGGAGTGAACCGGAGCCGGTGCAGCCTTGTTCTTCATCAGCAACCGCTAATCACCCAGCGGTGCGCGAGCGACTCCGCTCATGGCTTCGCTTCGGCCTGGGTCGCCAGGCGCTCCTCCAGGGATCGATGGGCGGCGTTGAGCTCCCGGATCAACTCCTCTCCCGGCCCACCCTGCTCAGAAATGCTGTGATACCAGGCATCTGCAAGATCGGCGAGAGGCCAGTCTTCCGCGACGGGTCGACTGCGCGTCAGGCTTGGTTCGACCGCCTCCACGGCGGCATCCAGCTCGCTCTCAGCGAGTGGCTTGCCATCCATCCAGTGGAGGAGTTCGGCGAGCACCTTGCGCGGATCCTCCACGACGCGCTCGTAGGTGACCATGCGGAAGGGGTAGCGTCGAACGGCGGCGTCACGCAGGATCTCGTAGTTGTCCAGCCACCACTCGTCAGCGAGAGCGATGTCCGGCCGCTTGGGCGCTCTGGTCAGGAAGTCGTCCTCCAGCCGGTGGAGCTCCCGCATGCTGGCCACGACGGTGCGCCAGGGCCGCATCGTCATCACCACCCGTCCCAGGAAAGCCCAGTCCGTCCGGACCAGGCCCTGCGCGAAGACCTTCACGGCGACCCGTGGTGTCGTCTTCGGGTGAAGGTACGCCCCCGTTTCGGGGTCGGGGTTGGTCTCGAAGTAGATTCCCTTGCGCAGTCGGCTCTCCCAGAAGCCTCTCGGGTTGGCCTCCTGGATGCTTCGGTCCCAGCGTGCCGGGAAGGCTTCGCCGAGGATCTGGAAGCCTGCAGCCTGGAGGATCTGCATCCACATGCTGGTGCCGCTTCGCTTGGTACCCGTGATGATGATCATTTCGTGGGATAGGGTACTTCCCATGAAGCGGCGCTTTGCCATTCCAGTCGTTGCGCTCGGTGCGGGCACCACTGCGTGCATGGAAGCGATCGAGGGCAGCTGGGACATCACGCAGGCGGCGGGGGAGACCCTGCCCTACGTCTACGAGTACGGCGGCACCACCTACACGCTCCAGTCCACGCTCAATGTTCAGGAGGAGCGCGTGTCGCTGAACACCATCACCAGCTACGTCTACGAGGACAACTCGGTCGCGGGTGACACCACCGTCGTGTCGGGCACCATGGTGACGAAGAGCGAGCGGCGCAGCTACGGAATCACCTTTACCCAGGGTGGCGACGAGTGGACCTGGGACTGCGGCATGCCCAGCAGCAAGGAGCTGTCGTGCACCGACAGCGACGGCGAGTCCTGGAAGGCCAGGCCCTGGCCCATCGATCTGGAAGGAATCTGAACCTCGGGGTCCGGGCCACGTGAGAACTCTCGAGTCCAGATTTGGGAAGCTGGTACTGGTCTGCGACAACCGGCGTCCGGAGGGGAGTCAGAAGCCGAGCTGTGGTGACCACGGTTCAGGGGAGCTTCGCGCCTGGCTGAAGGGGGAGATGAAGAAGGAGGGCATCTGGGGCGCCAAGGTGCGGGTGATCACCACGAGCTGTCTGGATGTCTGCCCCAAGGCGGGGGTGATCTGTTCATTCGATGACGGCCACAGCCTCCAGCGTGTTGACGCCGAGGCCGATCGCGAGACGGTCTTGGAGCGCATTCGCCAGCTGGCTGAGGGGCTCTAGACCGCCAGCACTCCCGCGATGGCCTCCATCATGGCCACGCGACGCCGTGTCACCGGGCTGCTGCCGTCGAGCAGGGCCTCGGTCTCGTCGATGACCTGTCGCAGCGGGAAGCGCCAGATCGAGGGGTCCTGTGTCGCTGTGCCTCCGTCGGTGTGCCAGGGCTGCCAGCCCACCATCACCCCCGTCTGTCGTGCATCGATCGCCTCGAGGGCGCCGTTGGCGAAGCGGCCCGCGACCATGCGATCCAGGTAGGAGGGGGAGCCGCCCCGCACGAGGTGCCCCAGCACGGTGGCGCGCACGGTCACTCCGGGCATGGTGGCGTCGACGTGCTCCTGGAGGCGCTCCACGAGCCAGTTCGTGGAGATCTGTACACCCTCCGCCTTGAGCACGAGGATGCGCTTCTTGCCACTCTCCAGGCCCTGAACCACCTCCTTCACCTGGTCCAGAATGGCGCCGACGCTCTTGCCCTGCTCACGGAAGAGGCAGGCGTCGGCACCGGCCGCCACGCTGCTCGCCATGGCCAGGTAGCCACACTGTCGCCCCATGACCTCGACCACGAAGACGCGGCGGTGTGCCCGCGCAGTGTCGCTGATGCGGTCGCAGGCCGCGACGATGGTGTTCAGAGCGGTGTCCACGCCGATGGCCGTGCTGGTGCAGCCGATGTCGTTGTCGATGGAGGCCGGGATTCCCACCACGGGCACCCCGTGCTCCTCCAGCAGGGCCAGGGCTCCGGTCAGGCTGCCGTTGCCACCAATGACGACAAGGCCGGTCGCGTCGCGCAGCCTCGCCGCGGCTTCTGCTCTCCCCTCGGGTGTGCGAAAGCGGGTGCTGCGAGCGCTGCCCAGGACGGTCCCGCCGTAGCTGGCCACGAGGTCCACGTCGCGAGGGGTCAGGCTGCGGCAGCGGCCCTCGATGAGCCCGGTGTAGCCCGACTCCACCCCCACGGTCTTGAGACCCTTCTGCGAGGCCAGCTTGACCAGCGCGTGCAGGGCCGCGTTCATGCCCGGCGCATCTCCGCCGGAGGTCAGCACATAGAGCATCAGGTCGAGGCTACCCTTCGGCAGCCACTCAGGGAATGGAGCAGTAGTCCGGGAAGACGCCGGGGAGTCCGTCGTCGAGGTAGACGGACCCTTCGGTTCCCCATGGGTGATCCTCGAAGAAGCGCAGCGTCCAGTCGGTGATGCCGTTGGGGACCTGGTGGCCCATGGTGTGGACGCAGTGGATCACGAAGTGGCCATCCGAGAGCAGATCCTCGCTGAACTCCTGGTTCGCGTCGTCGAAGGAGAAGCTGGTCCACAGGTCACTGGGCCCACCCCAGGTCAGCATCACGGGGATCTCCCGCTCCGGTTCCGTGTACTGGATGACGTTGCCGGTGCCACCGCTGTAGGGAGCCGCGGCGGCGAGGGCCTCGCTACGGTGGATGGCCAGGTAGCTGCTCCACAGCCCACCCGCGCTCATCCCGCTGGTGTAGACCCGATCCAGGTCGACAGCGTGCTCTTCGTAGAGGCAGGCCAGGATGTCGTCGAAGAGCGCCAGGTCGGCCTCCTCCATGGTGGAGCTGCCGGCGAAGCCCCACTCGAAGGCGGGGTGGTTCGAGCCGCTGGCGGCCTCCGGAGCGACGACGATCCAGCCGTCTTCGGCCAGCTCATTCAGATCCAGGTACTGGATGGTCTGGGACGCCGTGCCACCCAGCCAGTGCCAGCTGAACCAGACGGGAGCGCCGGTAGGATCATCGGGAAAGCGAAAGAGCACTTCCCGGGTCTGGCCCGCACTCTCGATCTCCAAGCTGTTTCCGCTCATCTCCGGGCACGAGCCATCGTAGGGGCGAGGTTCGTCCGCCCCAGGGGTCGATTCCGGGTCTGCGGTGTCGACGCTCTCGCCGGGACCAGGGTCGATGGTTCCGGTACAGGCCAGGATCCAGATGATCATCTTCTCTCCTTCTCCCTACCTGTACTAGAACGTGTTCTACCAGGCTATAGGGGGACATGCTCCGAGTTGGTGATTTTGCACCACCGTTTCACCTCTCGCCGGTATTTGGGCTGGAGATCGACAGCGGGGAGCTGACGCGATCGCTGGTCGTGGTCTTCCAGCGGGGCCTGCCTCGCCGGCGTATCGCCCTCCTCACGGAAGCCTGGCCGGAGCTGGACCGCGAGGGCTTCGGCCTTGTGCTGATCACGGACGCGACCCTGCCCAGGGCTCGGGATCTGGTCCCTCGCCTGCACCTCCGCTTTCCGGTGGTCGTGGGTCCGGATCTCTTCAAGAGCTGGGGTCTCCCTCCACGGCGTCTGGGCCTGGCCAGCATCCTGGGCGCCATGCCACGTCCCCTGGCCATCGTTCTCGGCCCGGACCTCGGGGTGCGCTACGTGGGAGGCTTCTCCGTGGAGAGGGTGCTCACGGCCGCTAGAGCACCAGGATCGTCATCGTCGTGATGGCGTAGAAAAAGCAGACCAGCATGATGCCTCGATCGCGGAGCAACAGGGTGCTGGGATCGCCCTCGCCGCCGCTCTGCACCACGTGGATGTAGCGGAAGATTCCATAGAGCGGAAAGGGCAGGGTCAGGAGCAGCCAGGGGTTGTTCGGGTAGTCCGCCAGCACCGTGTAGAGCGCGTAGCTCATGATGGCGCCGCTGGTGGTGATGGACTGGAACTCGTCCAGCAGTGAGGTGCTGTACAGGGCCAGGTTCTGGCGATGTTCGGCGGCCCTCTGGGAGAGCTGCATGAGCTCGCCACGGCGCTTGTTGAAGCCCAGAAAGAGCGCCAGGAAGCCGGCACAGAGGAGGAGCCACGGCGAGATGGGGACATCGATCGCGACGCCGCCGGCGACCGCTCTGAGCAGGAAGCCCGCTGCGATCATCATGATGTCCAGGATGACCTTGTGCTTGCCCCAGAAGGTGTAGGCCATCGTGTTCGTGAAGTAGATCAGGCAGACAGCCGCGAAGATCGGATCCAGCAGCCAGGCGACACCGAAACCCAGGACAGAGAGCCCCGCCGCTTCCGCCCAGGCGATGCCGACGGGCAGGGTCCCGGAGGCGATGGGCCGCAGGCGCTTGCGGGGGTGTTGTACATCGGCCTCGCGATCGAGGATGTCGTTGATGATGTAGCCAATGCTGCTGACCAGGCAGAAGGCTCCGAAGCCCCACAGGGCTCGCAGAGTGCTCGTCGTGTCGAGGAAGCGCGTGGAGAAGACCAGCGCTGCGAAGAGCAGGACGTTCTTGGTCCACTGCTTGGGCCGCAGGGCTTTCAGCATTGCCAGAGCCAACGCGTCCTTCTGGACCAGTTCTCCCACCTATTGGGGCTCGAGCGTCTCGACGTCGACGCGCATCCACAACTGCTCGTTGTGGTTGAGGGTGGCCTCCGTTTCGAAGGGCTTGTGCCCGTCGAGCAGGACCTTCAGCCGGACCGTTCGTCCCGGTTCCACGCGCACGGGGGTCGGCCCGGCTCGCTCCAGGGGCACGGTGCGACCGTCAACCTCGAGACGAGCGCCTGCGGGCAGAGTGACCAACAGCTTGGGCTGGCTCTTCTGGACAAGTGCTTTGGCGGGCTTGTCCGGCGACTTGAGCTCCTGAGCCAGCGAGCCCAGGATGGCACCAAAGGCGAAGCCGACCGCCAGACAGAGTGTGCCGACCAGGAGCACGAACTGGCGAGTACGACGGCTGGGGCGGGCCTCTGGTCTGCGCCGAGGGTGGGGCACCTGCTGGATGGGTGGACGCGGTCGCGGTGGAGGAGCCTTGGCGTAGGCCTTGTTGGTCCGGTAGGCTCGAGGCTCTTCCTTGATCAGCTTTTCGAGACCGGGCCGGGTCTCGTCGTCCAGGCTGATCTCCTCCAGCGGGTCGCTGTTCAAACCCCTGGGCAGAGGCTGCGTCATGGGATCGCGGATGACGGTCGCGACGTCATCCGCCCACTGGTCCGACATGGGTTCCAGCGGAACGTTGCGCAGCAGGGTCTCCTCGTCGAGGGCGTCCAGGTCGTCTGGCTCGGGGGTTCGGATCTCCTGGGTTTCCGCAGCCGACTCGTCGACGAACTCCGTGGGCACATCGTCGACGTCCTCAGGAGAAACGATGGCGAGCCCGTACTGCAACAGGCCAGAGGTGGAGTCTGGGAGCGGGTCGTCCTGGGCTTCCTGCTTGCTCGGCTCACTCTCCGGCTCGGGGTTGCTGGGCTCGGACGGCAGAGCGTCACTTACGGAGGTCGGACCGTCGTCCACGTCCTCCAGGTCGAGCTGAGGGAGCTTTGCGGTTTCCTGGTCCGCCAGGGAGGTGATGTCTGGAGTGAGCTTGGCCGTGACACCGCTGGTGTCCAGGGTGGGCTGCTCGATTGTGTCCACCGGGCCAAAGGCCACACTGGGCATGTCCACCAGGTCCGTGGAGGAGGAGTCATCGCGCTTCTTGAGCGGGATGGGACGGGTCTCCTGGTCCTTGAGCGCGACCACGTTGTTGTCTCGTCGCCGACCTTTCTGCTCCTTGGGGAAGAGCCCCTTCAGGAAAGCAGCGAGCGTGGAGTGGCTGAAGATGAAACCCGCGTCGTGGAAGAAGCGAGTCAGCGCATCCTTGAAGGTGGTGGCGCTCGCGAAGCGCTGATCCGGATCACGAGCCAGGGCCTCGTCCAGGATGACCTCGAGGCTGTAGGGCACATCGGGGTTGACCTCGGTCGGGGGCGGATAGTTCCCTTCACGGATGGCCTCGATGGTCTGGAGGTCTCCCCCTTTTCGGAAGGGGTGGACGCCGCAGAGCATCTCGTACAGCAGCACCCCTGCGGCGAAGATGTCCGTCCTCTGATCGATGTCCTCACCGGCGGCCTGTTCGGGGGCCATGTAGTCGAACTTGCCCTTGATGACGCCGCTGACGGTCTCCATGGCCTTGACCTTGGCCTTGGCGATTCCGAAGTCGGTCAGCTTGATCTCACCCTGGAAGGACACCAGCACATTGCTGGGGGTGACGTCCCGGTGGATGATGTCCAGGGCGAGCTGCTTGCCGTTGCGGGTGATCTGTCGGTTGTGGGCATATTCGAGGCCCTTCAGCACCTCGATGAGGGTGAAGACACTGTGGGGTACCGGTAGGGTGATGCCTCGCTCACGGCAGCGGCTGAGCACATTGCCCAGGTCGCGCCCGTGCACGTACTCCATCGCCACGTAGTACTGGCCGTTGACCTGCCCCAGATCCAGGATCTGGACGATGTTCGCGTGGCTGAGGAGCCCGGCGATCTTGGCTTCGTCGACGAGGAGATCGATGTACTCGCGGTTCTCGGAGAGCGTCGGGAGGATGCGCTTGATGGCGAAGAGGCGGTTGAAGCCGCCGATGCCTTCCATCCGCGCCTTGTAGATCTCGGCCATTCCACCCTGAGCGATGCGCTCAAGGATCTGGTACTTCCCGAATTGCTCTATGGGCGCTGGCTGTGCCACGGTACAGCCCTATTCGGGCACTTCTCCGCCACAGACGAGGTGGCAAGTGTCGGGGAAGCGTCCGGCTGTGAAGGCGCTGCATTCCAGAGCAGCGGTCTCATCGACGCAATCGCGGGCAGCTCTTGGATCGAAGTCGCAGTCCTCGGCCGGCAACTCAACGTCGGGCTCCTTGTTGTCGATGCAGTCTTCCAGATCGTCCCACGGGAAGTAGTCCAGTTGGTCTTCTGTGTAGCAATCGCTGGTATAGGCCTTCTCGCAGGCGGCCACGGCGTAGTCCAACTCGAAGTCCTCCAAGCGGTAGCACGCGAGCAGCAGAACCAGCAGCATCTTCCGTCACGTAACACGACTCCTCATGCTAGAGTCTCTGCATGCGGCGGATCCGTTCGGGCCAGTCCACGGTCGAGTATATGCTCGCTATCAGCGTTATCGTCATCGCTTTGGCCGCTGGCTTTCTGTTCCTGACGGACTCGGTGTCGGTCACCTTCGCGAGCGCCAGCAACGTGGTGGTCCAGCCCTACCCTTGAGTGCACTGAGCCCCGCGGACTTCGCGGTAGGCGTGCTCGTCCTGATCGCACTGGCCACCGACCTGCGCAGCCGCCGGGTGCCCAACCTGCTCAGCTTCGGCTTTCTCTTTCTGGGAATCGCGTCCAATGGCATCGCTGGAGACCCCCTCGTGGGTGTCGTCGGCGTGGTGGTGGCCTTCCTCATGATGTTCCCGGGCTGGCTCATGGGCCGCGCGGTGCGGGCTGGAGATGCCAAGCTGCTGATGGCCGTGGGGGCCTTTTACGGGGGTGGCGATGCGCTTCGCGCCTGCCTCTTCAGCTACATCCTGCACCTGCCCTATGGGCTGGCGATCCTGCTGGCGAAGGGCCGCTTGGGAAACCTGCTGACCACGCTCCAGTCCGGGCTGGGGCGCGCGATGGGAAAGGACCTGCCCGAACCTCAGGTCACCGAGGTACCCTTCGTTCCTGTGATCGTCGTCGCAGTTCTTCTGACACGCGTGACGGAGTGGCTCCGATTTTGGTGAACCGCCGAGCTCAGTCGACCATCGAGATGATGCTCTACGTGAGCGTGATGATCATCGGCCTGTCCGCTGCGGCCTACGTGATCATCGGGCCCCTCAAGCTCGGCTACGAGCGGGTGAGCGACGATGCAGCCCAGGTTCTCCCGGAGTCTCTGGAGCAGGGAGCCAACGAGCGTCGATAGTCCCCACCCGGGGATACGCTCTCACTCGGTAATCGGAGGGCAGGGTGGATTCTTGGTAGAGTTGGTCAA
>PVBE011841092.1_pt1 | contig 46872 bp, 29 predicted proteins | sample 1631181 | NCBI WGS metagenome assembly PVBE01 (sample SAMN08397723, study PRJNA350692) | Marine metagenome, whole genome shotgun sequencing project. | isolation source: water | place: Pacific Ocean | collected 2012-04
CAACAACAACAGCAACAACAACAAACCCCGATCGATATTTCGCGATCGCCCACCTCCTTGCCGATCGCCGCGACGAGCTGCGCGCGGAGCATCGCCTCGAGCGCGTCGACCGCCTCCGCAAACGGACCGACAAGAACGGATACGACAATAGGGGATACAACAAGAAAGGGTTGCACAAGGACACCGGGACCAAATACAACGATCGCGGATTCGACAGGGACGGGAAACACGAGAACGGCACGAGATACGATGACGACGGGTTCGATCGATGGGGATACGACAAGACTGGAAAGCACATGGATCCCAACAGACCGTCCAATCCGCACAAGCCGCCGACCCCTAAACCATCAGCACCCAAACCGCCCGGCGGGCATGTGGAAGGTTGAGCCCCGAATCCTGCGGACAGTCAGGCTTCAACTGACTACGTCTCAGCTGTCTCACGCAGAGTTGGGCTGATCCTGGTTAGCCGCGTGAGGTATTCCGCCGCCAGCGCCCCGAAGCGTGAAAAAACTCATGTCGCGTGGTATTATGCCCCTCATGAGTACATTAACACAGACTCGGCGTGGTTTTCTTCGGACGGTTGGATTTGGCGCGGCTGCTTTAGCTTTTGGGCCGGCTGGGTTTGGGGCGCCCGGTAAAGGCGGCGGCAAGAAACCTAATATCGTTTTCATTATGGCTGACGATATGGGTTTTGGCGATCCAGGGTGCTTCAATCCCGAGTCCAAGACGCCTACTCCCAATATCGATCGCCTGGCCGCCGGCGGGATACGTTTTCTTGACGCTCACGCTCCGGCGTCGGTTTGCGTGCCTTCGCGATACGGTCTGCTGACCGGGCGGTATCCGTTCCGGACGAAGATAAGCTGGAAGAACGAACGGGTCGTCGAGCCGGGGCGCATGACCCTGGCCTCGCTGCTGAAGAAGAACGGATACCATACCGGCGGCGTGGGCAAGTGGCATCTGGGTTTCACCGGCGGAGCGAAGCTCGACTACTCCAAGCCGATGCGCGGCGGGCCGATTGACTGCGGATTCGATTACTACTACGGCATACCGGCGTCGCTCGATATCCCGCCTTACTACTACATAGAAAACGATCGCTGCGTGTCGCCGCCGACAGAGCGGATCGGTGACAGTCACACCAAAGGCGTTCGCTCGATCCAGGGCGCCTTCTGGCGCGGTGGGGGAGTGGCAAAGGGCTTCAAGCATGACGAGGTCCTGCCGAAGTTCGCCGAAAAGGCCGTCGGCTTCATCGACGCTCACCAGGCCGACGCCAAGAATAAGGGCAAACCGCTGTTCCTCTACCTGCCGCTGGCCGCTCCGCATACGCCGTGGCTGCCGACGGGTAAGTTCCCCGGTTCAACGAAAGCCGGCATGTACGGCGACTTCGTCTCGCAGGTCGACGCCGCGATCGGGCAGGTGCTCGCGACGCTGGACAAACATAAGCTCACCGACAACACGCTGGTGTTCTTCACGAGCGACAACGGCCCGGTCTGGTACGACGAGGACGTCAAGAAATACGCTCATCGCTCGGTCGGACCGCTGCGCGGCATGAAGGGCGACGCCTGGGAGGGCGGTCATCACATGCCGTTCGTGGCCAGATGGCCCGGGAAGATCAAGCCCGGTTCGTCAAGCGACGAGGTGATCTGCTTCACCGATATGCTGGCGACTTTCGCTGCGATCATCGGCGACAAACTGCCGGAAAACGCCGGCGAGGATTCGTACGACATTCTGCCGGCTATGCTGGGCCAAAAGTGCGACAAACCGATCCGCGAGGCCACTGTCACCAAGGCCGGATTTTTCACGATCCGCCAGGGCAAGTGGAAGCTCATCCAGGGACTAGGCAGCGGAGGATTCTCCAAGCCGCGCCGGATCAAGCCCAGCAAGGGCGGACCCAAGGGCCAGCTATACGACATGAAGGCCGACCCGGGCGAAACGACGAACCTGTACAAGGACCATCCGGACATCGTCGAGCGGTTGACGAAGCTGCTGGACAAGTACAGGAAGGACGGCCGATCCACGCCGAAAAGCCTTTGACGCTCCGAGCTGCGGCGCCTATGCTATGCGATACTGTACGTTACGCACGGTTTGATAAAACCTGACTAAAAGGGATATTGCCCATGAAAACTTCACGCATTATTATCCTGTTGCTCGTAGCGGTCGTTGCTTTCGGCGCCGCCGGCTGTAACAGAGACAACTCCGGTTCGGCCGGCAAAACTGTCGCCTATTCATCCCCCGGCGATTCGAACGGTTGGTTCCTGGCGTTTTCCTCCGAGTTGAAGAAGGAGGCCCAGAAGCGAGGTTACAGCTTAAGTGTCACCCATGCTGCAGGCAACACTTCCAAGCAGTTGGCCGACGTGCAGGATATTGTCGCACAGAAACCGAGTTTCCTGATCCTCGGCCCGAAAGACACCAACGCATCGGCTGACGCTCTCCAGACCGCCAAAGACGCCGGCGTCCCGGTCGTTATCGTTAATCGGGACATCAAGGGCAAGCACGGCGACGACTACATCACCAAGATCTACTCCGACTTCGAGTGGATAGGCGAGAAGATGGCCCAGGCTGTCGGCGAGGCTTTTCCCGCCGACAAGGAGAAGATCCGAATCGTCGAGATTCACGGGACGCTCGGAAGCGCCAACACAACGGGAATGAGCAAGGGCATCAGGAAAGTGACCGACAACGATCCGCGCATGGAGCTGGTTCGCTCCCAGCCGGGCAATTTCCAGCGCGACGCGGCGATGGCGGCGATGGAGAACATCATCCAGTCCGGCGAGAAGTTCGACGCCATTATCTGCCATTATGACGACGAGGCGATGGGCGTCATTCAGGCGTTGACCAGAAAAGGTCTGAAGATGGGCAACGATCCTTCCAAGGGCGAGATCATTATCGTCGGCAACGGCGGAACGAAGGTCGGTCTCGAGGCCGTCAAGGCCGGCCGCTATCACAAGATCATTTCGGTGACTCCCTACTACGCCGACGTCGTGTTTGATGCGATAGAGGCCCACAAGAGCGGCAAGAAACTCGAGCCCTACATCCGCGTAGACGACATAGTCATCGACAAGAACAACGTCGACGAACACATGGCCCGCGGATTCTAGTCCCGACACTGACGCGCGTGACGCTTGAGCCCCGCAGAGATGCTATGACAGAAGACCTTCTATTGCAGATGACCGGGATATGTAAGAATTTTCCCGGAGTGAAGGCCTTGGACAATGTCGATTTCGCCGTCCGGCGCGGACAGGTCCACGCCCTGATGGGAGAAAACGGGGCTGGCAAATCTACGCTGATAAAAGTTCTGACCGGCGTTTACCGCAAGGACGCCGGCGAAATCCTCTTCGACGGTAAGTCCATATCACCCGGAGCCGCCGCTGAATCTCAGCACCTGGGGATCAGCACGATCTACCAGGAGCTCAATCTGGCGCCGTACCTGAGCGTCGCCGAGAATATCTTCATCGGCAGAGAGCCCAAGAGGTGTGGTTTCATTGACTGGAAAACCGTCAGGTCCCGCGCACAGGCGATCTTGAACGATATGGGTGTCGGCGGCGTGGACGTCGCCAAGCCGCTGGAGGAGCACAGTGTCGCCATCCAGCAGATGGTCGCCATCGCCCGGGCCATGTCGCTCGAGGCCAAACTGCTCGTGATGGACGAGCCGACCTCCTCACTCAGCGAGGGCGAAGTGGGGCTGCTGTTCGATGTTATCCGCCGGGTCAAGGCCCGCGGCTCGTCGGTTATTTTCATAAGCCACAAGATGAGCGAGGTGTTCGAAATATGCGACACCGCGACGATCCTGCGCGACGGAGCGCTTGTCGGCGAGTATCCGATGGCGGACCTTACGAAACTGAAAATGGTCTCGTTGATGATCGGGCGCGACGCGACGTCGGTCCTGGACAAGAAGAAGGAGATCACCCAGGGGTTGGAGGGGCGACAACTGGTGCTGAAGGCCGGCGACCTGAGCAGGGCCCAACGGACCAAAGAGATCAGTATCGACATACGAACCGGTCAGGTCCTTGGCGTGGCCGGGCTGCTGGGGTCGGGTCGAACCGAACTGGCGAAGATTCTCTTCGGCGACACCGCCCGGGAGAAAGGCAAAATCGAAATCAACGGCGCTCGCGCGCATTTGAAGACTCCGCGAGATGCGATAAGACTGGGTGTGGGCTTCTGCTCGGAGGACCGAAAAGCCGAAGGCATCTTCCCGCATATGTCGGTCATGGAGAATATGACGATAGGCGTCATGGACGAACTGTCCAGAGGCGGCGTTCTTTCGACCAGGGCGCAGCTCGAAATCACCCAGACCTACATCGACAAGCTGAACATCAAGGTTTCCGGGCCGAATCAGCCGATGGGCGAACTCAGCGGCGGCAACCAGCAGAAGGTCCTCCTGGCGAGATGGCTCTGCAAGAAACCGATCCTGATGATACTCGACGAACCGATGCGAGGGATCGATCTCGGCGCCAAATCGGAGATTGAAGACATCATCGCCGACTTGGCGGGAAACGGCGTGGCCGTGTTGATGATATCGTCGGAAATGGAAGAGCTGGTCCGCTCGTGCGACACGATTGTCGTGCTGTCCGAGGGGCGGAAAGTCGGAGAACTGACCGCTAGCGAGATATCCGAAGATCGCATCATGCAGATGTTCGCCCACGGAAGTCGCCACGAACCGGAGGCTGCTGATGCCCGATAGCGCAAGTACATCCTCCCGGATTTCTCTCCGGGCCGCGCTGGCCAAGAGACCGAACCTCAGGGACTGCGGCATCTGGATGTTCTTCCTGCTGCTGCTCGGAGTAACCGCCTGGTACACTCCCGGTTTCTTCTCGCTGGGCACTCTGGACAACGTACTGGTTCAGGCCTTTGGGGTAATGCTCGTGGCGCTCGGGATGACTATGGTGATGTCATCCGGCGGGATCGACATATCCGTCGGCGCCGTCATGGCCATCGCCGGAGCCGTCGCGGCCAGGTTATACCTCGCCGATGCCGGACTGGTTGGCGCAATCGCCGGCGGAATGCTCGCCGGCGGGCTCTGCGGTCTGTTCAACGGGGCCCTGATCTCGAAATTCAGAATCCAACCGATCATCGTGACCCTGGTTGTTATGATCGCCGGCAGGGGTCTGGCCCAAACTATCATCGGCAAGCCGTCGCTGGCGTTTTCATTCCAGTCGTCGATGAACGCCCTGGGTCAATACAGGATATTCGGACTTCCGATCCAGATCGCAATCATGGCTCTGGCCGTCGCGGCGATGCTGTTCCTTGTCAAGAAGACCGTTTTCGCAAAGCGGGTTGAGGCGATCGGCGACAATGCGACCGCCGCGCGGCTGGTGGGAATCAATATTCTGCGGACCACGGTCTTTGTTTACGTGCTCTGTAGCCTTTTCTGCGCCCTTGCCGGGATTATGAAAGTCGCACGCACCGGAGGCGTTAACGCCGCTGGCCTGGGCCAGCTTATTGAACTGGATGCGATCGCCGCAGTCGCTATCGGAGGGACCTCGTTTTCCGGCGGCAGGGCCAGGGTTCTCGGGACCGTCATCGGAGCGATTATCATTCCGCTTGTGACTGTTATCGCCAACATGAATGACATGCAGAACCATCACGCGATGATATTCAAGGCAGTGATCGTGATCGGCGTGCTATGGGCGCGCAGGGAGAAATAGCCGCGGGCTGACAACAGGATGAAAACTGACATCGCTACAATCAGAACAGGCCTGAAAGACGTAATGAAGGCCCACGCTCCGCTGGTGATGCTTGCGGTCTTGTGCGTGATCGGGGTCATCTGTTTCCCGGCTTTCGGTACGACGACCAACGTCGTCAACATCTTTCGCCGGGTCAGTATCTCCGGTTTAGTCACGATCGGGATGGCTTTTGTGATACTTTCCGGCGGAATCGATCTGTCGGTAGGATCTATCACTGTCGTCGCGTCAATCGTGTCGGTGCAGTTCTGCGAATCTTCTGCGCTGCTGGCGATTGCGGCTCCCCTGGCCGTAGGGCTGGTCTTCGGCGCCCTTAACGGCACGCTGATAACGTTCGGCCGCATCCCGCCGTTCATCACTACTCTTGCGATGATGCTCGGAGTAAGAGGGCTGGCTTTTATCCTGGCCGGCGACACCGCCAGCCAGACCGTAAACGCACCGGGATGGTTCGGCGAACTCTACCGGGGCGACATTTTTGGTATTCCGTATCCCACGATTATTCTCGCTCTGGCGTTCGGCGTTGCGATTGTCGTCTCGAAGTACACGAGCTTCGGCCGGAGCGTATACGCCGTCGGCGGCGGCGAAGAGGCCGCCGGAATGATGGGCCTGAGCGTCAAGAAGAGCAAAACGCTGGTCTACGTAATATCCGGCCTCTGCGCGGGTTTGGCCGGTCTGTTGCTCGCCTCCCAACTCAAAGCCTCCGATCCGTCGGCCGAGCCGGGACTGGAGCTTACCGCCATCGCCGCAGTCGTGATCGGTGGGATACCTCTTACCGGCGGGCTGGGAAAGATCGGCCAGGTGATCTGCGGCGTATTGATTCTCGGGCTCATTCCGAATTTTATCAACCTTTTCAGAATGCGTTATGGGATTGATCTTCCGTCGTGGTACAACGAAATGATTACCGGAATGCTGCTGCTGGCGGTCGTGCTGCTGCAGTCTCGAATAGCAAAGAAACATGAAACTCAATAGAGGAGCTTGATATGCAGGAATTTGTTTTTCATAACCCGACAAAGATCATCTTCGGCGAAGGTAAGATTGCTCAACTCGGCGACGAGGCCAAGGCATACGGCAAGAAAGCCCTGCTGGTCTACGGTATGGGCAGCGTCAAGAAAAACGGCGTGTACGATCAGGCTGTCGCTTCGCTTACTGAAGCGGGCATAGAGATCGTCGAGTTCGGCGGCGTGAAGTCCAATCCGCTTATGTCGTACGCTCGAAAGGGCGTCGAGCTGGCCAAGGCCGAGCAAGTCGACATGGTTGTCGCCATCGGCGGCGGAAGCGTTATCGACACTTCCAAGAGCATCTGCGCCGGCGCCGTTACCGATACCGACATTCTCGAGTTCTTCGTGTTCACGTCGAACGTCGAAACGGCGCTGCCGCTGCTGGCTGTCGTGACGATTCCTGCGGCCGGTTCGGAAATGAACGGCGGAATGGTGCTCACCCGCGACGACACGCTGGACAAGCTCGGCACGTGCAACTATCCGCCTCTGTACCCGAAAGTTTCGATCCTCGACCCGACGGTGACTTACACGCTGCCGCAGTCGTACACCGCATACTCGGCGGCCGACTCTATGAGCCATCTGCTGGAAGGCTACCTGACCCAGATCGACGAATGGACGCCGATTCAGGACCGATACGTCGAGGGCCTGTGCAAGTCGATCATGGAGGCCGCCGACAGGGCTGTCGCCGATCCGAGCGACTTCCAGGGACGCGCCACGCTCATGTGGGGCGCCACTATGGCGTTCAACGATCTGGCGTGGATGGGCATCGGACCGTTCGGATTCCCGAACCACATGCTCGAGCACCCGCTCAGCGCGATCTACGACATCGCTCACGGCGCCGGGCTGTCGATCGTTATGCTGGCCTGGATGAAATACGCGGCCGAAAAGGGCAACGCTCGCGTCGCCATGTTCGCACGCAATGTGCTGGATATTGAAGCAGATGACGATCTGGTCGCAGCCGGCGCGGGCATCGAGAAGTTCACGGCCTGGCTCAAGCAGGTCGGAAGCTGCACTTGCTTCGCCGACGCAGGGATCCCGGAATCCGATATCGACAGGATCACCGAGCGGACCGTCGCATTGGCGACTCTCTGGGGCGCCGAGGACTACAACGCCGAGAACATCAGCGAAATATACCGCATGTGCGGACCGTTCAAGCAAGAGTAGCCCTCACGCTAATCGCCGGTCAACAATCAGTTACGGAGAAGGCGCATGCATCGTTCGATAATCGCGTTGGCGTTGTTCTGTTTCGTGGTCTCGCCGCTCTGGTCCGCGCCGCCGCCCGAAGCTCCGACAGGCGCCGACAAGGATACGCCTGAGAAGGTCGCCGCCGCGCCTGCGCTGCCGAAGAATTTTGCCTTTGTTTTCTCGATGCCCTACGGCCAGGGCGACGAATTCCCGCGCGACGAAAAGGAGTTCGATCGGATGCTCGGCCTGCTGAAGTCGGCGGGGTACAACACGGTGCACTGCCCCTACGAGCCGTGGCGCATACCGCTGTTCAAGAAGCACGGGATGAAGATCATGATCGACATCCTGGCGTGGAAGCCGCCGATCGAGGCCGATATACGCCGCCCTAGCCAGAGGCCCGGAGTCAAGGCGATGTGCCTGAAGATCAAGGACTCCGACGCCGTTTGGGGATACAACCTATGGAACGAGCGGCTGGACTGGTGCGGGAACTTCAAATTCCTCGACGGCTGGGTGCGAATGATCCGCACCTGGGACCCGAACCACCCGATCTGGGTCAGCACGTACCGCTACCTTTACTGCGAGCATTTCCCGACGCACCAGGGCGTCTGCGCCTGGTATGACTATCACTGGTCCCGCGGGTTCGCCTGGAGCTTGCACATGCTCAACTTCTACCGCAAGATCGCGGCCAAACGGCGCAGCGTCATGGGCAAGTGGTTTCTGATCCACGACTACAACCGCAACCTCTACACGCTCAACACGTCGATCACACACGGCGTCAAAGTGGTCCTGGGTTTCATCGGCGGTCCTTACGCGGGTCGCGAAAAGGACCTGTCAAAGCGATGGGACGAGAAGAGCCATCTCATTCGCATCGGTCGTCACCTCCAACCGCTGTACAAGCTCATCGGCGAGATCGGCATGCCGGTCGAAGTCTATGCCACGCCGACGCGCCGCCGGGCCGACACAAACAAGGACAAAAAGCCCGGAATGGAAGCCAACACCACTCCGTTCCCGAAAGATTGCTGGCTGGATTTTAGTCGGGGCGAAGTGCTGGCCGGGATATTCAAGCATCCCGGCGGCAGCAAGATCGCATACGTCTGCAACCACAACGCCTGGGCCTGGCAGGGCGCGACAATGGACGTGACGCAAGAAAAGGGCAAGGAGATTGTAGTCTCGCGATTCAACCGCAAGACCGGCAAGTGGGACTCACTCGGCGCTCGGAAGAGAGTCAACTTCGCTCTGCCTCCGGCCGACGCCGCGGTATTCCGATTCGAGACCAAACCCGGCGCCGCGATCGTCACGGATTCTCCAGTCAAGTGGGATCCGTCATCCAATTTCGCCGAGGTCACCAAAACTCCGGCCGTCGGGATCGACAAGAAGATCAAGCCGGAGATCTTCGCCGAGTTCGGCGAGGATTCCAGCCTGGCCGTCAAGCAGGGCAAGGCGCCGATCGCGGTCTATGCGATCGACAAGAAGAGCGATATTGTGGTCTTCTCAAACCCCAGCGCCGTCGAGTGGCAGGGGATGGTTGTCGATCTGGGACAGACCAAAGAGGCCCCTGTGATCATGTCGCAATTCGAGCACGGCAAGTGGAACAAGCTCGGCGCCTGGGGCGACGTGAACTTTTCGCTGTCGCCTAAGGGCTACACTATCCTGAAGTTCGAGCGTCCCGGAGCCGCCAAAACGCCGGAGCCGAAGAAGTAGCGCCCGCCGGGCAAAATATGCGCCGCTTGCCTGCGTTTATATCAGGGTGTTTCTGTGCGCTAACGCTGGATTATGAAAAGGAAAGCCGAAATGACTCGTATCAACATGGAGCGTCGTGATTTTCTCAAGGCGGTTTCTCTCGGCGCCGCGACCGCGGCTATTCCGAGTTGCCTTACCGCAGCGGCCACAGGCGCCGAGAAGGCCCCCGCAGGCGGCAGGCCCAATATTATCCTCATCATGGCCGACGATATGGGCTATTCCGACATCGGATGCTTCGGTTCGGAGATCCAGACGCCGAACATCGACAAGCTGGCCTCAGACGGGGTCGTGTTCACGCAGTTTTACAACGGTGCGAGGTGCTGTCCGACACGAGCGGCGCTGCTGACGGGACTCTACGCTCACCAGGCCTCGATGGGCGGCATGGAGCCCGACTGGAAAGCGCCGGGATATCGCGGCAACATTAACAAGAGCTGCGTCACGCTGGCAGAAGCCCTGAAGATAAACGGATACGCAACGTACATGACCGGCAAATGGCACCTGACCAGAGATACTCGCGTAAGGGAGCTCGAAGACAAGCACAACTGGCCGTGCCAGCGCGGGTTCGACAGGTTCTACGGCACGATCGCCGGCGCCGGAGACTTCTACGCACCGGCGACGCTGACCAGCGACAACGAAGACATAACCAAGCAGGCCAAAGAAGACAAGAGCTACTACTACACCGACGCGATCAGCGACAACACCGTCAAGTTCATCAACGAGCACTGCGGCAAGGGCAAAGCCAAGCCGTTCTTCCACTACGTAGCCTACACCGCTCCGCACTGGCCGCTGCACGCGCTGGATAAGGATCGGGCCAAGTACAAAGGCGTCTATGACGACGGGTGGGACAAGCTCCGCGAAAGCAGGCTCAAGAAGATCCACAAGCTCGGCCTGCTGGACCCGAAGTGGAAGATGTCGAAGTCGTCGTCGGGGTGTGCGTGGGACGAGCTGCCCAGTCGAGCGTTGCCCAAGCAGTTCGAGCAGATCAAGGTCGTCAACAAGGACAATCTCCACGCGTTCATGTCGATGAAGATGGAGATATACGCCGCGATGATCGACAACATGGACCAGGGGATCGGTCGCATCGTCAAATCGCTGAAGGACAACGGCGTGCTGGACAACACGATGATCGTGTTCCTGGCCGACAACGGCGGGTGTTCTGAGTGGAGCATCTACGGCGGGCTGATGAAGCCCAAGCATCATAACACGTTCAAGGAAAACGGCGGTCCGCTGAGCTGGGACAGTTACGGTTCGGGTTGGGCTTGCGCCAGCAACACGCCGTTCCGCTACTACAAGCACTGGACCCACGAGGGCGGGATTTCCACGCCGATGATCGTTCACTGGCCCGCGAAGGCGAAATCAGACGGTAAGTATCGCCGCCAGGTCGGTCACATAATCGACTTCATGCCGACGTTCATCCAGGCCGCCGGCGGCAAGTACCCGGCTCGACACGCCGGTAACGATATTCCGCCGATGGAAGGCGAGAGCCTGCTCCCGGCGATAGTCGACAACAAACCGATCGTTCGCGAGAGCATCTGCTGGGAGCATCACGGCAACAGGGCGATTCGTATGGGCGATTGGAAACTCGTCGCGGCCGGTGAGAAGACGCGCTGGAGTTTGTATAATATGGTCGACGATCGAACGGAGCTGAACGACCTGGCCGCCGCCCAGCCCCAGCGAGTCAAAGAGATGAACGACAAGTGGTGGGCCTGGGCCAAGCGTTGCGATGTCCTGCCGATGAACCCCAATCACAAGGGCGAATTCCTCAAACGCAGGCTCGAAGCGATCAAGCGACGCAAAGAACGACAGGCCGCCGAGGCGAAAAAGAAGGCCGCAAAGAAATAGATTCCCGCAGGAGACGGTGTATGGTCCAGGCTGCTCGAATTAATATGTTCTTTGTTCTGCTTGCGATGCTGGCGACGGCGTCTATAGCCCGAGCCGACCAGGCGGGAACCTTTTCTTGAGAATTCTGGGATCAAGGACGATCCGCCCCGTGTTTCGATATCTGTCGTATGGATTGAAGGGTCGAAGGCCCGAGGCGATCTTGGCCGGGGCCGGGAGGCCCCGGAACACGGACTACAAGAAACAGAGCCCCAGCGGGGCGGCAGAAAGGCTGGCGATCGATAAACCCTGTCGCCCCCTCGGGGCTCTGGAGTGCTTTGGGACGCATTCCGGGCCCTTCCGGGCCCGGCTAAGATCGCACAGGACCTTCGGTCCTTACCGGCCCAAACAGGAGATCAGAATGATCCGAACGAGTCGAACTTACGCAATCTTAAGCAGAGGCGTTCTAGCTCTGTTTATTATGTTGTCCCTTGCGTCCGTAGTTCGGGCCGATCAGGCGGCGGACATCCTCAAAGCTACTGGCGTCGCCGGCGGGGTGATCGTTCATGTCGGTTGCGGCGACGGGAAGCTTACCGCCGGACTGCACGCCGGCGACGGCTGTCTGGTCCAGGGTCTGGACGCTGATGCGAAGAACGTCAAGCAGGCTCGGGCCCATATCCAATCTCTCGGGCTCTACGGGGAAGTGTCGGTCAATCGTCTGGTCGGCAAACGCCTGCCGTATATCGACAACATGGTCAACCTCGTTGTCGTTTCGGACCTCGGCGATATCCCGATGAAGGACGTTATACGAGCCCTGGCGCCGCTGGGCGTTGCGTATGTAAAGCAGGACGGAAAGTGGACCAGGACAGTAAAACCGCGTCCCAAAGAGATCGACGCCTGGGGTCACTACATGCACGGTCCCGGCGGCAACGCCGTGGCCAACGACACTGTCGTCGCTCCGCCGGGGCGTCTGCAGTGGCAGGGCGGTCCTCGATGGAGCCGCCATCACGAGCACATGTCCAGCACCAGCGCCTGCGTAACGTCGCAGCGGCGTCTGTTCTACATCTTCGACGAAGCGACGCGCTTTTCGATTCTCACGCCGCCTGAATGGAAGCTCGTGGCCAGGGACGCCTTCAACGGCAAGATTCTCTGGAAGCGCGACATCCCGAAATGGTTCGATCATGTCCATTCATTAAAGAGCGGGCCCGCGATCCTGCCGCGTCGCCTTGTCGCCGTAGGTGGGCGCGTCTATGCCACGCTCGGGATCGCCGCTCCGCTGACTACGCTGGACGGCGCCACGGGCAAGACACTGCTGACTTTCAAGGCTACCGAATCGACCCAGGAGGTCATCGTATCAGGCCGGATCGTGTTCCTGATCGCCAAGAAGGGTGCGACAAAACGAATATGGGAGTTGGACGACTGCAGCGTCATGGCGTTTGACGCCGAGACCGGTAAGCGCCTCTGGGGCCGGGACATGAAGGTCCTGCCGATGACTCTCGCTGCGGACGCAAAGGGAGTTTATCTGCATGACGGCGACAAGATCGTCGCCCTGGGTCGCGCCGGCGGTAAGCAGCTCTGGGCTTCGGCGCCGGTTGCGTGCAGCAAGGCGCCGGGGTCGCACTACGGCGCCACGCTCGTGGTTTCCGGCGGCGTGGTTATGTTCACCGGCACCAAGGATATGTCGGCGATCAACGCTTCAAATGGAAAGACGATGTGGACTCACCCGCATCCGCCTTCGGGATACAAATCCCCCGGCGATATGTTCATTATCGACGGCAAGGTCTGGGGCGGGTCGGTCACCGGCGGCCGGATGGCCGGCGTCGTAACCGGGCGCGATCTGAAGAGCGGCGAGGTCAAAGTTGAGTTCCCGCCGGACATCAAGAACTACTGGTTCCATCATCGCTGCTATCGCGGGAAGGCCACGGTAAACTACCTGCTGACCTCGCGAACCGGCGTCGAGTTCATCGACTTCCGCAAGAAGCACTGGCAGGCCAACCAGTGGGTTCGCGGCGCGTGCCTGTACGGGGTCATGCCGGCCAACGGGCTGCTCTACGCACCGATCCATCCGTGCGCGTGCTATCCCGAATCGAAGATGGGCGGATTCACCGCACTGGCGCCGGCCCGGTTAACAGAAGCCCAGCGGAGCAAAGGCGATCTTGATTCACGCGGCTATCCGGTCCTGGCTCCCGCTCCGACAGTCCCGGAACCGACTGACGTCGAACGCCTCGAAAAGGGCCCGGCGTACGATGCGAAGATCACGGCCGGACCGGCTGGCAAGAGCGATTGGGCGACCTTCCGAGGCGATATGGCCCGCACCGGACGGGCGAAATGCGCCATCCCGGCTAATATCAAACCGTCATGGCAAACTCAACTCGCTGGTAAACTTAGCAGCTTCGCCGTTGCTGAAGGGAAACTGGTCGTCGCCTCGGTTGACAGCCACACCGTTGACGCACTGGACGCCGTGAGCGGCAAGAAGGTCTGGACTTTCTTCACCGGAGGGCGGGTCGATTCGGCGCCGACGATATACAAGGGCCGGGCCATCTTCGGTTGCGCCGACGGATACGCCTACTGCCTGCGGCTGGCTGACGGTGAATTGATATGGCGATTCCGCCTGGCGCCGGCCGATCACCGCCTCCTGGCCCGCGGGCGGATCGAGTCGGTCTGGCCGACGCACGGAAGCCCGCTGCTGCTGGACGATCGCGCGTACTTCGTGGTCGGTCGATCCATGTTCCTCGACGGCGGGCTGCGAATGGTGCAGCTCGATCCGAAGACCGGAAGGAAGATCGCCGAGACGCTCTACGACGATCGCGATCCGAAAACCAAGCGAACCCTCCAGTCGTTCGAGTGGTCGCTCGACATGCCCGTGGCGCTGCCGCGAATCCTGTCCAGCGACGGCAAGCGAATTTACATGGGCTCCCAACTGTTCGATCTTGCCGGAAAACGCGACAGCATCCTGCACCACCCGGCCAATGAAGGCCGCGCCGAACGCCAGAGGAAGCGATACCCGCACGCACGGACCATTATCGGCCCGCCGGGGCGGGACGAGCATCTTATCGCCCCGTACGGTTTCCTCGACGACGCGTACCATCATCGATCCTACTGGGTCCACGGCCGCGGCTACGACGGCGGATATCAACCGTACAACTTCGCTCGCGGAAGCTGGCCTTCAGGCAAGATACTCTCGATCGGCAAGGATACGGTCTACGGGTTTGGGCACAAGAAGTGGTGCTTCGGTTGGGGCCGGGCGATCGAACACGAACTGTTCGGCGACGTGAAAGGCGCCGGCAAGGACCACAAGCGAACGCGGCGATGGCAGGTCGATCTGCCGCTGTTTGCCCGCGCGATGGTGCTGGCCGGCGATACGCTGTTCGTGGCCGGGCCGCCGGATGTGGTCGACGAAAAGACCGCCGTCGAAAAGCTTGACGATCCGCAGGTCCAAGCCAAACTCGCCCGCCAGCGGGATGCGTGGAATGGAAAAGAAGGCGCCATGCTCATGGCGATCTCGGCGAAAGACGGAAAGAAACTCGCCGAATACAAACTCGACGCCTTGCCGGTGTTCGACACGATGGCGGCCGCCAACGGGCGGCTCTATTTTGCGACAACAGACGGGAAAGTACGTTGTTACGCTCCGAAATAGCCCCAATAAAGGCGCCTGCAAATCGTTTATCCAATGTCGGATGACCTATCGGCGTTTAGAGAAATCAGGAGATCGCGGAAGTGAACGCAAAACTCGTGTTGTTGTGCCTCGCGGTGTTGGGTGTGACGTTGGCCGGTTCGGCCCGCGGCGCCGCTGAAGATATGGTCAAGATCTCCGGCGGGACGAACAGCGGGACCAATCCGCTGGGTGAAGGCGAAATTCACACCGACGGATACCCCAGGACCTACGATCTTACCGTTGCATCCTTCTATATGGACAAATACGAGGTCGCCAAGGCCAAGTGGGACCAGGTCGCAGCCTGGGCCGTCAAGAACGGATACGATATCTCGCCGGACAGCGCATCGGGCAAGGCGAGCGATCATCCCGTGTTCATGGTGACCTGGTACGAATGCGTGAAATGGTGCAATGCACGCAGCGAAAAAGCCGGGCTCAAACCGTGCTACTACACCGACGCTTCGAAGAAGAGAGTCTACAAGACCGGCGAGATCAACATCGAAGACAACTGTGTTGACTGGACTGCCGGCGGGTTCCGACTCCCGACTGCCGACGAATGGGAATACGCCGCACGCGGCGGGGCGGTCTCCAAACGCTTCTGCTGGGGCTCGGACACCATCAGCCACGACAAGGCCAACTATTGTGCGTACATTAAGCCGGAATACGACGAGAGCGGCTCCAAGCGGTATCACCCCAAGTACATGACCAGAGGGGCTTCTCCTTTTACCAATCCAGTCGGCGCCTTCGAGGCCGGCAAGAACGCCTACGGTCTTTACGACATGACCGGCAACTTGCAGGAATGGTGCTTCAGCTGGCACGCAAAGTGGCCCGGTTCGCATCGCGTTATTCGCGGGAGCAGTTGGGACTTCCACGCGTCGAATTGTCGGGTCGGGATGTCGCTGAGCTACCTGCCTGGGGCCGGCTACTACTCGCTGGGCTTCCGCACGTGCATCTCCATCGACACCAAGGCGCCGAAGACCGCCAGCGCCAAAGCGCCCGATCCGGCGATGTCTAAACCGGTCTCAGATGCGAAACTCACGATCGCCCTGATCGATGCGGCCGGGAAGGAAATCGCCAAGTCGAGCGACGGGAAACTCGATATCGACCGCAAATACGAAAAGGGCGACAAGATCGTCGTCAGCGGCGCCGCGAACATGGCGATCCGCGTTGATTCGCGAATGCTCGAGGCGATTGTCTACTCGCCGAAAAAGCAGGTGACATATCCGATCCCGCTCTGGGCCCAGGGCGCCTACGGGCACAGCCCGACGAAGTACACGCCATATCCACGAAGACCGGCTCCGCAGGCGTTCCTCGGCGAAAAGCATGTCGTCACCGCACGGGTTGCGACTAAGAAAGAGGTCTACTCATACCGCAACGTCGCCTGCAATCCGATGGACAAACGGGACCATCGCGGCGACGAAGACAAAGGTGGGCGCGATTGGCCGAGGGAAATCGCCGACGACATGTTCCCGCACGCATCGGCCAACAGCGAATGGCGCCACTCCTGCATTTACGCGGCGCGGAACGCTATTGACGGCCACGTCGACAGTACGGGCAATCATCACGGTTGGCCCAGGCAGAACTGGGGCCCGTACGGAAACGCCGGCGGCGAGGCTCGTCCCGGCGCCGAGTTGAAAGTCGACTTCGGGCGCGACGTCGAGATCGATAAGCTGGCGGTCCTGGTGCGGTACAATCCGTACCAGAACAACCATTTCAATGATATAACCGTGGTGTTCTCCGACGGGTCGGAAGCGAAGATCAATCCGAAATATCACGGCGAGCGGCAGGCGTTTCCCATAAAGAAGCGAACCGTCAAGTGGATGAAGTTCACCAGACTGAAAGATCAGAGACCCGGCGGATACGCCGCCCTGACCGAAGTCGAGGCCTGGGGCGAACCGTGCGGGAAATGAACCGCTAACTCATGGAGCAAAAACGTATGCGACTTATCGTTTCGGCCGCGCTGCTGATCGGTTATGCCATTCCGTCTATGGCGGCCGGTCCCGCAATTGACATAAAGGCGTTTGCAGCGCCGGTGATCAACGACCCGCGCGTCCGCACGCCGCATCCGGCCAGTTGCGCCGGCAAGTGCGGCTGCCTGAAACTCGGTCAGGCGTTGGAGGGCGAACATGTCGAAACGAACTACCGCCGGGAACTCGTAAACGACTGGCGCACCCAGGACGGCATGTCCGAAGCTCCCGACGTCAAGGCGATCGGCGCCGTGGTCAAATCTCTGGGCCGGGCGGCCGGGAAACTCAGCGATCAGTGCAAGTCGCTTTCCGGCGTTGCGGTCAGCGACCCGCGCTGGGCTGCACTCTATGTAGCGGCCTGCGAGAAGCGCCGCGAAATACGTCTCAAGCCGTACGCGCGTCAACTCAAGCAGATCGTGTTCACCAAGCATTTCGACATGGGCGGCACGCACTACGCGTACACCGAGGGATTATCCGACGCTCAGCACGAGCATCACTTCGTGCCCGGTTCGGCTCTGTGCATGCTGGAGATGGACGGGATTCACGGTAAGTTCACCGTCCTTGCAAAGGATGCCGGCGGAGTGCTCCGCGACCCGGACGTCTCGCACGATGCGACTCGCCTGGTGTTCGCCTGGAAGAAATCGCACAAGGCCGACGACTACCACCTTTACGAGATGGACCTGAAGACCAGGAAGGTCCGCCAGCTTACTTCCGGGCTCGGATACGCCGATTACGAACCGATCTACACGCCCGACGGCAACTTCGTTTTCAGTTCCTCGCGCTGCATACAGTCGGTGGACTGCTGGCACACCGAGGTCAGCAATCTGTTTACCTGCGACGGCGACGGGAAGTACATTCGTCGAATCGGATTCGACCAGGTGCATACGACGCTTCCGACGATGAGCCATGACGGGCGCGTGCTCTATACGAGATGGGACTACAACGATCGCGGCCAGATGGCGATCCAGTCGCTGTTCCAGATGAATCCCGACGGTACGAACCAGAGGGAACTGTACGGCAACAACTCGTGCTACCCTACCACGATACTGCACACCCGATCGATTCGGGGAACGGGGAAATACGTCTGCATAGTCTCCGGGCACCACACGCGGCAAAAAGGCTGGTTGGCGATTATCGATCCGCGACTCGGCCGGCAGGAGGCCAAGGGCGTGCAGCTCATCGCCCCGGTCAGGCCGACGCTGGCGCAGACCGAAGACCAGGCTTGCCAGACCGGCGATCAGTTCCAGTATCCCTATCCGCTGAGCGAAACGGCGGTAGTCACCGGGCTGCGTCCGTTTGGCAGGAGGCGGTTCGGAATATACTTCGTACTGGCCGACGGCCGGCGCGAACTGCTGTACCGCGACAATGACATATCCTGCAACCAGCCCGTTCTCGTCGAACCGCGAGCGATACCCCGGCGAGCCAGCAGGGTGGACTACAGCAAGAAAACCGGGACGGTCTACCTGCACGATATCTACGTCGGGCCCGGGCTCAAGGGCGTCAAACGCGGTGCGATAAAGCAACTGCGCGTCGTCGCGCTGGAGTTCAGGCCCTGCTCGGGCAAGGGGATCATGAAGTCGGCGCCTCCCAGACCGAAACGCGACAAGAAGAACAAGAAGGCTAAGAAGGACAAGAAGCCCACTGTCTCGCTGGGCGCCAGGAACAGGGGGCCGATCAGTGCGGGGCTGGTTTCCGTCCCGATCGCAACAGGCGGCGGGACATGGGACGTGAAGACAGTTCTGGGCAATGCGACGGTGCACCAGGACGGATCGGCCTGTTTCGAGGCTCCGGCCAGGAAGGCGATCTTCTTCCAGGCTCTGGACGCCAAAGGCCAGATGGTCCAGTCGATGCGGTCCTGGATGACGCTCCAACCGGGCGAATCGGTCTCCTGCATCGGATGCCACGAACGAAAGAACGAAGCGCCGCCGGTTCCCTACTTCAGCAAGGCCCTGGCCGCCGGAGCCGAGACGCTGGATCGCAAACCTCTCGTCGGCCCGGCCGTCGGATTCGACTTCCGGCGGGAGATCCAGCCGATCCTCGACAAGCACTGCGTCAAGTGTCACAAACTGGCGAAGGACCAAAAGGCTCCGGCGGGCAAGAAAGAGGCGTTCAGCTTAAGCTGGCCGGCTTCGTACAACGCGCTGGCCGACCGGAAGGTGTGTAACTGGATCAACGCCCAGTCGAAACCGCCGATGCTCCCACCGTACTATACCGGCTCGGCCCAGAGCAAGTTGATCAAGATGCTGGAAGGCGGAAAGCACACGATCTTCACGCCCGACAAATTCGGCTCGACCGAACGGATCAAGATCACAATTGACGGCCCGAAGCACAACAAGACGAATCTGTCGGACACCGAGATGCGAAAGCTGGCGACTTGGATCGACATCGGCGTGCCGTGCCTGGGCGACTATCCCGTGCCGAAGGACAATTACTACCGAAAGAAACGCGAGAAATGGGATGTGCAGGAGGCCGAAAACATCCGCCAATATCTCGCCAGAGAGACTGTCGGGTCCAAAAGGAAGCAGAATTGATGATGAAAGAACGCGCCGTTAAGATTCTCTCGTTTTTGTTGCTGTCGATCGTGCTGGGAGGCTGGATGTTCGCATCGAGCCAGACCCCGGCGGTCAAATATCACTCGCCGCTTTCGCTGGCGATATCACCTGATGGGAAAACGCTTTACGCTTCGGACCCCACGTTCGGAGGCGTGGCGGTCCTGGACGCGGCCGGGAAGACTGCGCCCAGGATCGTCGCCCTCAAGGGCGTCCCTCGCGGTCTGGCGATCTCCGGCGACGGCAAGAGCCTTTACGTCGCCCAGCGCGGTGTGGGAACCATCGCCGTGATAGATACGGCAAAGGCTTCGGTAACTTCCGAGATTCCAGTCGGCAGATGGCCAGAGGCTGTCGCCGTCGCCGACAAGTCGAAGCGGCTTTACGTCTGCAACCAGGACAGTCACAGCGTATCGGTGATCGACCTGTCAACCGGCAAGGGGATCAAGGAGATTCCGGTGGTTCGCGAGCCGTCATCCGCGGCGGTCACTCCCGACGAGAAGCATGTGGTTGTGACCAACTTCATGCCCCACGGCGTCGGTACGGACATCAATCTTGGCGCGGTGGTCAGCATTATCGACGCGGGAAAGCTCGCCGTGGCGTCGACTGTCAAGCTGCCGGCCGGTTCTACCGCGGTCTACGGCGTTTGCGTCAGTCCCGACGGGAAATGGGCCTACGCGGTTCACCAGATCGGCCGGTTCAACCAGCCGATATCGCAGTTGGAACTGGGCTGGGTCAACACCTACGGACTTTCGATAATTGACATCGCCAAACGTTCGCGCCTGGCCACTGTGCTGCTTGACGATCTGGAGCAGGGCGCAGCGACTCCGCACGATGTTGTTTGCTCAAAGGACGGCAAGCAGCTCTGGATATCGCACGCCGGCGTTCACGAAGTGTCCAACGTTAAGATCGGTGTGGTCCACGAACTCCTGCAAGGCAAGATACCCGAAAACTTGGCGAAGATCCGCGACGGTTCGATGCCCGACTCGGAGCCGGAGAAAGGTCATCGCGGAAAAGACCCTATCCCCGACGAAGTGCTGGTCGCCCGCAGCGAGGCCAACATCTGGGTCCGCATAAAAGCCGATCCCAAGAATACTCACAAACTCACAAACGATCTGACGGCGCTGTACCTGGCCGGGGCCATCCGCCGGTTCTCCACTGGCGGAAACAGCCCGCGGGGCATCGTGCTGTCGCCGGACGAAAAGCGGTTATTCATCGCCAACTACTATACCGGTTCGATCGCTGTCATGGAGACCGCTGACGGTAAACTGGGCGCCCCAATCCCGCTGGGCCCGCAACCCAAGCCCAGCAACGTGCGTCGCGGCGAGATACTCTTCCACGATGCGACATATTGCTTCCAGCGATGGCAGAGCTGCGCCACGTGCCACCAGGGCGGCGGGCGGATCGACGGTCTGCGATGGGACTTCCTCCGCGACGGAATCGGGAATCCCAAAGACACCCCCAGCCTGATCGCAATGGGCAAGACCGCTCCGTTCAATCGCCTGGCCACCCGCAAAACGCCTCGCGAGTGCACACGAACCGGCGTGATCGGAAGCCACCAGATCGACCCGACGGCTCAGGAGGTCGACGATCTGCTGGCCTATTGCCTGTCGCTGAAGCCTGAGGCCAGCCCGCATTTGACGATAGAGGGAAAGCTCACGGAATCCGCAGTTCGCGGCAAGGCGATATTCGAAGGCAAAGCCGACTGCGCCAAATGCCACTCCGGCCCGCTCTACACTGATCTGAAGCAGTACGACGTCGGCGCTGCCACCCCGAACGATCCGAAGAGTTACAAGGGCCTGTACGACACGCCGAGTTTGCTTGAGGTTCACCGCACGGCTCCGTATCTGCACGACGGCAGGGCGATGACGCTCAAGGACGTGTTGACGGCGCACAACAAGAACGATCAGCACGGTAAGGTCAAAGGCCTGAAGCCGGCGGAACTGGTCGACCTGATAGAGTATTTGCGATCACTTTAAAGCCTGTGACGCCAATGAACTAAAGGAGATGTGAGATGCAGAAGTCAGCGAAGCGAAGAAGAGTTATCCCGGCCGCTGGAGTCGCCGGAGCCGTTTCAGTCGCCTGCGTTGTATTTGCGTTCGTCCTGTGCACCAGAGCGCAGGTCGTCAACCATGGCAAGGTCAAGATCGCACTGGTCGACGCCAAGGGCGACGAGATCAAGTCGTCGACAAGCGGCAAGCTCGAACTTGACCGCAAGTATCAAAAGGGCGATCGAATCGAGATCACCTGGGCCGAGGATATCGTCGTCAAGATCGACGAACATGTCGCCGAGACAATCGTCTTTGCGCCGCAGAAACACGTGCCGGATCGCCCGAAGGTGATCTTCCCGATCCCGCTGTGGCAGACGGGCCATCACCCCGAGATTCTCCCGTACAACCCCAAGGCGTTCGTCGGGAAGAAGCACGTGATCACCGCACGCGCGGCGAAAGCCAAGGAGGTCGCTGCTTATCGCAACGTGGCGCTCAATCCGATCGATCCGCGTGGGACCAGCACGTTCTTCCCGCACGCCAGCTCCAACAGCGAATGGGGCGACGCGGCGATCTACGCGGCGCGGAACGCCATCGACGGCTGCGTTCAGGCCGAAGGCGATCATCACGACTGGCCCCGGCAGAGCTGGGGTCCGTATCTGCCCGAAGATCACCCCAAGCCCGAACTGCTCGTCGAGTTTGGACGCGAGGCCGAGATCGACAAGATCGCCGTCGTCGTCCGTTTCAACGAGAATCAGTACAACCACTGGAAGGAAGCGACTGTCGAGTTCTCCGACGGATCCAAAGAGAAGATCAAAATCAAGTACAATGGTAAGAGGCAGGAGTTCAAGATCAAGAAACGCACCGTAACGTCGATGCGGTTCAAGACACTCGTTTCCGAAACCGAAGGCGGTTACGCCGCGTTTGTAGAGGTTGAAGCCTGGGGCAAAGTCACACAATAATCGAGCGAATAGCCATGCGAAACATCCTGTTGACAGTTGCTCTGATTTCATGCGCTGCGGCTCCGCTGAACGGCGCCCACGTCACCGCGTGCAGGAGCAAGGACCCCGACGCGAAGGCCTGCCTGTGCACGTACCTGGGCTATCCGCCGCCGGATAAACGCGTTAAGACCGATCAACGAGCCGAGATTCTGGCCGACTGGAAGCTCCAGGACTCAGTGGATGGCGACAAGGGCGCGAAGTACCTCGCTGCGTGCGAGAAGCGTCGGGCCGAGCGATTAAAGCCCCACGCTGACATGCTCAAGCGAATCGTGTTCACCAAGCACTTCAACTTCGGCGGCTCGCACTACGCATACTCCGAAGGGCAATCCGACGCCCAGCACGAGCACCAATTCCAGCCCGGCTCGAGTCTCTGCCTGCTGGAGACCGACGGGATATATCCGAAGATGACGGTGCTGCTGGACGATCCCGGCGGCGTGATCCGCGATCCGGACGTCTCCCACGACGCAAAGCGGGTGATCTTCGCCTGGAAGAAATCCTACCACAAGGACGACTATCATCTGTACGAAATAGACCTGAAGACGCGAAAGATCCGCCAGTTGACTTTCGGGCTCGGTTACGCCGACTACGAACCGGTCTACATGCCGGACGGGAATATCGTTTTCAGTTCGACGCGTTGCGTGCAGACCGTCGACTGCTGGTTTGTCGAGGTCAGCAATCTCTACACCTGCGACAAGGATGGAAAATACATCCGCCGGATTGGCTTCGACCAGGTGCATACGACGCTGCCGACACTGACCCAAGACGGGCGGGTGATCTACACGCGATGGGACTACAACGATCGCGGGCAGATGGCCGTCCAGTCGATCTTCCAGATGAACCCAGACGGCACGAACCAGCGCGAACTGTACGGAAACAACTCGGTGTTCCCGACCACTGTCATGCACACGCGGCTGATACCCGGAACCGGCAAGTACGTCGGCATCGCCTCGGGCCATCACACCCGGCAGCGCGGCTGGCTGGCGATAATCGATCCGCGAAAGGGCCGCCAGGAGGCCAAGGGCGTTCAGCTCATCTCGCCGGTGCGCGATACGCCGGCGATGACTATAGACCAGTACGGCCAGACCGGCGATCAGTTCCAGTATCCCTATCCGCTGGGCGAGGATGCGTTTCTTGTGGGGCTGAGGGTCTCTTCGATCCCGCGGCGCGTCTGGTCGATCTACTTCGTGACGAAGGACGGAACTCGCGAACTGCTCTATCGCGATCATAACATCTCGTGCAATCAGCCGATTCCCGTTCGCAGGCGATCGATCCCGCGCCGTGCCAGCAGAGTCAACTATCGGCGCAAGACCGGGACGATCTACGTTCACGACGTGTACGCCGGTCCGGGCCTCAAAGGCGTTAGACGCGGGACGATCAAGCAGCTTCGCGTGATCGGCCTGGAGTTCCGCTCGACTGGAGCGGGTCCCGACAAATCGCTGGTTCCCGAGGGTCTGAAACTCGGCGGCGCCAACAAGGGCCCGATCAGTGGGGCTCGGGTGAGTTGCCCGATCTCCGTCGGCGGCGGATCGTGGGACGTGAAAAAAGTGTTCGGAAACGCGACGGTCCACGAAGACGGGTCGGCGTGCTTCGAGGCTCCGGCCCGCGAGCCGCTGTTCTTCCAGGCGCTCGACGCTCAAGGCCAGATGGTCCAGTCGATGCGGTCCTGGATGACGCTCCAGCCGGGCGAGTCGGTCTCGTGCGTCGGATGCCACGAACGCAAGAACGAGGCGCCGCCGGTCCCGTATTTCAGCAAGGCTCTTACCGCCGGCGCCGAGACGCTGGATCGCAAGCCGTTTACCGGTGCAGTGCAGGGATTCGACTTCAAACGCGAGATCCAGCCGATCCTCGAAAAGCACTGCGTTAAATGTCACAAGCTCGGCAAGAAGGAGACAGCGGCCGAGGGCAAGAAAGAGGCGTTCAGCCTGAGTTGGCCCGCATCGTATAACGCGCTTGCCGATCGGAAGATATGCAACTGGATTAACGCGCAGTCCAAGCCGCCGATGCTGCCGCCGTACTACACCGGAGCCGCACAGAGCAAGCTGATCAAGATGCTCCAGGGCGGAAAGCACGTCATCCGCCCGCCGGCGAAGTACCGCTCAACTGAAGTGACTCCGATCACGATCGACGGCCCGAAGCACAACAAGACAAACCTGTCGGACGCCGAGATGCGCAAACTGATGATCTGGATCGATCTGGCGGTACCGGCCCTGGGCGATTATGCTGTGCCCAAAGACAATCGCTACCTGATCAAACGCCGGAAATGGCAAGCCCAGGAAGCCGAGAATATTCGCCAGTACCTCAAGAGCTCACGCCGCTGACGGCTCGGCGAGATGTGAAGACAGTCTATGGATGCATACGATGCAAGGAAGAGACTTTATGTGATCGTCGCGGCGATGGCGGCGTGCCTGCTTTCATTCGCCATATCGAACTGCCGAAAGAACCGGACAGATCGAGACAGATCCGAGCAAGCCGCCGCCACCCGGCCGGCGTCTGGCCTTGGCGACAAGCTCGAAAGCATACCCCGCTGCCTGATCTTCAGCTGCGCCAGCGACGCTTCGGGAGCTGTTGCGATCGATGATGGTGCGCTGCTGGTGGCCGATGATGAGAACAACGTCCTGCGGGCCTACCGAACCAATGCCGGCTCGCCGATCTTCGAAGTCGATCTTTCGGCGTTTCTTGAGCTTGAAGGCGATCGGCCCGAAGTCGACATCGAGGCGGCCGCTCGGATCGGAAATCGCGTCTACTGGATCAGCTCGCACGGGCGGAATCGCAACGGCAAGTGGCGCCCGAATCGCTGTCGCTTCTTCGCAACCGACATCAGCTCCGACGGCGATCGGACCGTCGTGCGTCCGGCCGGTCGATTCTATGCCAAACTCGCCGAGCGGATTATGGATGATCCCGGCGTTAGAGCGGCTTGTCCGGGCCTGCCGGCCTCTTTTCACAGCGGCAAACTACCGGCCGGCGCCAGGGAGTTCACGGCGCCCAAGCAGCGCGGGCTGAATATCGAGGGCCTGTGCGCCAATGCCGACGGCGATCGCCTCTATATTGGTTTGAGGAATCCTCTAAGCGCCGGCCGATCGATAGTCATACCGCTGCTGAACCCGTCTGAGATAATCGACGAGGCCAAGTCGCCTAAGTTCGGCCGCCCCATGCTCTGGGATCTGGATAGTCGCGGCATTCGCGACATGGTTCATTCGGCGCGCCACGGAGCAACGTTCATCCTGGCCGGTCCCAAAGGCGACACTGGTCATTTCGCACTTTACCGCTGGTCGGGAAAGATCGACCGGCAACCGGTCTTCGTACGGAAGCTCAACTTCGGCAAGCCGACCTGGCGCCCCGAAGCTCTCGTTGCGATCCCGAACTCTTCGGAACTCCTGATCCTCAGCGACGACGGCGTAATGCTGATTCCCGTAAACGGACCGGAAGACTGCATCAAACCCGAATACCATCGATACGACGGAACATGCCTCAATAAGCACCTCCGCGAAGAAGCAAGGAAGTACTTCCGCGGCACGACAATCTCGCCGACGCGGTGAAGACCGATCGCCATTCGCAGCCGGCTCCCGGTTTGACATCTCGATCGCATCAGCATATTCTTATGTCAACCCCGATCTCGTTATCAGGCCTGCGGTTCGGCGGTCGCGGCTCGCCGCGGCATCGGACGGGTCGGGTGTCTTTTTTCAACAGGGAGATGTTTGTATGGGAATCATTCAGAGATTGCGTGCGGCGCCGAAGGAACGAAAGGTGTGGTTGGCGTGCGATGTTATTCTTGGAGCGGCGATGTTGGTGTTGGGGGTATCGTTCCGGGATATGCTGTGGACGGTTCCCTGCGTGCTCCTTGGCCTGATCACCGTGGTGTGTGCGATCATCCAGGAGTTATATCGAAATGCCCTGGGAACGCTGGGCCTGATCGCTGTCCTGGCAGTCTTGACGATTTCCAGCGTGATGTTCCTGTACATGGGACTTTTGTCCTGGGGAATAAGCCGTCTGATCGGGCCGGTTTGCTGTCTGCTTGGAACAGTGGTGCTTTGGCGCGACCGTCCCCGGGACAGCGAGAGATATATGGTGATGAGTGAGACCGGGAAGTACATCGCCAAACTTACCGAACAGATGCGAGGGATCGGTCTGGAAACGCCTTTCCATGCTGTTGTCGGACGGGACTTCAGTTCACAGGTTGACGATGCGGCCGATTGGCTGGAAGGCGTGTACGAGGCGGGGGCTGAGGATTTCGAGGTTACTGCTATTTACGTGGAGATCAACCGTTTCGACATTAACCCCGATCGGTGGTATCTGGACGGTTTTACATTCAACCTTCCGGTTGGCGAACTGTTTGGTGACCTGGAGTACAACCTGGGCGAATACGAGAATGTTCACGATCAGGAGTTTGTTTTGACGGGAATGGAGGATCTCCAAACCGCCTTCGAAGAGACGAACGAGAAGGATATCTTCGCCTCGGAGGTTCCCGAAGAGCAGAAGCTGATGGAGGCGATGGCCGTCGCCTTCGACCTGATTACGCTCCGGGCGATCGAGATGCTGGCCGCGGCGCATCGCCAAGCCGCCGGGCGGGGCCATCCCGTAGGGCGTATCCGAGTTTTCGCAAATGTACACGACTCAATGTTTCCGCCGGTCTGCAGTCCGGCGTAGAGTCCGTACGCCAGTAAGACGACCGGCCGCAGCCACTGGTTTGGCGTGACGTGCGGCCGGTCGGTAGGGGCATTCAAATACGCCAAGGATCTAGCCCGGGATCTCGATCCAGCGTTTTTCTGCTGCTGACTGCAGCACCGCGTCGCAGACTTTCTGGGTTTCGATGCCTTCGGCGAATGTTGGGCTGCAGGGCTCGCCGGCGTCCATCGCGGTCAGGAAGTCGGCGATCTGGTGTACGAAGCTGTGCTCGTAGCCGATTTGCAGGCCCGGGACCCACCACTTGTCCATGTACGGATGATCGCCGTCGGTCACGTGGATCGATCGCCAGCCGCGGACTCTTCCCTCGTCGCGATGCTCGAAGTACTCCAGGCGCCCCAGATCGTGCAGGTCCCAGCGGATCGAGGCGTCCTCGCCGTTGATCTCGAAGGTGTACAGAGCCTTGTGGCCGCGTGCGTAGCGGGTTGATTCGAAGTTGCCCAGCGACCCGTTGCCGAATCGGCAGAAGAACGTGCATGCGTCGTCGATGCTGACTTTCTGAGTCTGGCCCGTCTCGGCGTGGATGCGTTCTTTAATGAATGTTTCGGTCATCGCGTTTACCGAAGTGATCGGCCCGTTATGCCACAGGGCCGTGTCGATGCAGTGGGCCAGCAGATCGCCGGTCACGCCCGATCCGGCTGTCGCTGCGTCAAGACGCCAGGTGCCGTCGCCGCCCTGGGGTACTTCGGCGGAGATAGTCCAGTCCTGCAGGAAGTTGGCGCGGTAGTGGAATATCTTGCCGAGGCGTCCTTCGTCGATGAGGTTCTTGGCAAGCGTGACAGCCGGTACGCGACGATAGTTGAACGATACGAGATTCGCCACTCCGGCGGCCTCGACGGCGTCGACCATCTCTTGTGCCTGGGCGGCGTTCATCGCCAGCGGTTTTTCGCAGACGATCGCCTTGCCGGCTTTGGCGGCGGCGATTGCGATCTCGGCGTGCATGTTGTTCGGCACGCATATGTCCACGATGTCCACGTTTTCGTCTTCGATGACCTTCCGCCAATCGGTCGTGTACGTTTCGAAGTCCCATTGTTCGGCGAAGGCCTTGGCCTCGGCCTCGACAAGACCGCAAATTACGCGGAGCTTGGGTTTATACGGCAGGTCGAAAAAGTGCGAGACTTTGCTGTATGCGTTGGAGTGTGTGCGGCCCATGAAACCGTAACCGATTACACCGACATTCAAAGGCTTCATCTGCGTGATCCTTTCAGTTGTTTGTAGCGTTATTCAGCCCAGCCGTGCACGTCGCGAACGTCGAGCATCGTCGCGAGTATATCGTTCCACGTTTGGGGTTGGCCCATCGTCTCGTTGTCGAACATGCACCCGTCCCAGCAGATGTGCCGGAAGCGTTTGGTGATCTCGCCGGCCGGGTCGCGGAGCCAGAAGCCGGCGTATTTGGTGATGTCGAGTTTGCCGTTGGGGTCTTTCGGCAGACAGTGTCGACCGGTCTTGTCGTGCGAGCCGCCGCCTTTTACCGTCGCGTCGTTCTGGGCGATGTGCAGGTCCGCGGTCCACGGCTGCAGCGCCGATGCCAGCTTGCGGTACGCTGCGTCGAACGTTTCGGTGTCGGACCAGTCGAAATCTTCGGGCAGCATGGCGTCTTCAGGCGCATTGTAGCCCAGCATGTACAGCAGCGTGTGGGCCATGTCGGCCTGGAAGCCGAGGGTCTCGGGCCTGTTGACCATCGCCAGCAGCTCGGTCATGAGTTTCCAGCTATGCATCCCGCCCCAGCATATTTCGCCTTCGGCCGCGAGTTGCTGGCCGTGATCGGCGGCGATGTCGCAGGCTTGTTTCAGCGTTTCGGCGATTTTCGCCTGGTTGCCTTCGGGGTCCGCCGACCAGCTTGCGGGATCTACGGCCGAGTCGATCCGCACCACGCCGTTGGGCCTGACGCCAAGTTCGCGCAGCTTTGCGGCGATCTTGCAGGCCTTTTGGACCTGCTGGAGATACGCGGCTGTCTCGCTGTCGTCGCCCATAGCCGACCCGCCGCCGGTTGGAGGCCAGACCGGCGCCACGAGCGATCCGATCTCCAGGTTGCGCTCGCGGACCATATCGGCGAGTTGCGTGAGTTCGTCGTCCGAAGCGTCGATATCGACGTGCGGGGCGAACAGGAACAGGTCGATTCCGTCGAACTTTACGCCGTCAATGTCCGCCGCGGCCGTCAGGTCCAGCATCGTTTCCAGTTCGATGATCGGCTCGCCGTCTCCGCCTTTTCCGACAACGCCCGGCCATGCTGCGTTGTGCAGCTTGGGATAGTTATTCGTATGTTCGGCCATTTTGTGTTCTGTCCTTTCGAGTTGGGTCGGCTGCTAGCCGATCTTGGGCATGTTGTCATGCGCGCCGGGTCCGAAGTGTTTCAGCATTACGATCGGGTCGCAGTCGCTGGGATTGGTGATCGTTACGCCTTCTTTCGCCGCGGCGGCCGAGACGAAATACTCGTCGTTGGTGAGTTGTCCGTAGCGGATGAGAGCCGGCGTTTCGATGTTCCATACGCCCATGGTTCCGTGTCCCTGCATCATGATCATTCCGTAAGGCCCGCCGTCTTTGATCGTGACAGTCGCGCCCGGAAGCACTGTCAACTCCTTGGCGCTGAAGTCGTCGGACATGTACGTGATCCAGCGATCTTCGTACCCCTGGGCTCGCATTTCTTCCAGCGGATCGACGGGAATCGGAAGGCAGAAGTGCTTGGCTCGGAACTCCGGATCGATATTCTGCTCCCAGTCGATCACGTCGACGAGATAGTCGAAGTTGCCCCGCTGATCGCTCGGCGAGTCCTTCCATAGCAGCTCTTCGGGAATGATCTTGTCGCCGGTCAACGACTGGTACATCGCAAAGACGTCCGAGGCCTTCTGCGGTTCGTACGTGCAGAGGCTGCCCGGTGCGTGGAGCACTCCCGGCGGGACATTCCAGCCCGTTCCCGGAAAGAGTCTGAACGCGGCCGACAGATCGGTGATGTGGTTGTCGCCGTCGGTGAACTTCGACAGCACCTCGCGCACCTGATCTTTCGTTACGCCCGGTTGGATGCCGAAGAACGTGTAGGGGAAATCGCCTCCGTGGTTGTTGACCTGGGGCGGGAAGTAATACGCCTCGGGCTTGCCTACGGCGTCTACGCGTGCGGCGAATTCGTCGTCGTGGTGGATGTGCAGCGGCAGGGCGCCCTGGTTGTCGAAGAATTTAGAATACATCGGCCAGCACTTGTAGGCGTCCCAGAGCGCATCGCCCAGCAGGGCTCCTTGCAGTTCGTCGACCGCTTCTCGCAGCAGGACTGTTTCGCCCTCGACGATGATGTGGCTGAGCCCTTCGTTAACGCTGGTGTCCGGTCCGTTGTCGGCCGGCGTGGTCGACGAGAACCATCGTTCGTCGATCCCGCCGCGATGACCGCCTAAAGCGTAGTAATCGTCGGGGTGGAGTTTGATGCGGCGTCCCGGCACGCAGAATACTCGCGGCACCCAGGTCGGCGTCAAACGCATGATTCCATTGCCCTGGTCCAGGGCCCGTTGAGCGATGTCTTTTGCACTCATTTGCCTTCGTCTCCGATGTCTAGTTGTTGCTCGGTTTTGTAAGTGTTCGTATTTCGATCTTCTTGATGACCATTTGCATGCCCTTGAACCCGTTGCCCGCGTGGATCTGGACGCCGATCCGGCCTTTAGCAAGCGTGTTGTCTTTGCACTTACCGGTTCGCGTTCCGTTCAGCCACAGCGTCAGGTCCTGTCCCATGGCGCGGAGTTGCGCTACGTTCCATCCGTCGCGGTTTTCCAGCGACTCCTTGAGGTTCGCCGTGAGGAACATCTTGCCCGGGCAGTAGAGCGTTCCGCTGAACGCCACGGGTTTCTTGTACTTCAGCACGTCGTACTGGTAGCCCTTTTTCCCATTGTGGCGGAACCAGAAGCCGCTGTTTGCCGGCCAGAGGACGCGGTATGTGATCCGCAGTTCGAAGTTGTCGTACTCGGCGTCGGTCCAGATGTCGCCGCCTTTGCCTGTGGTCTGCGTTCCGACCAGGCAATTGTCTTCGACTTTGAAGATCGCGTTTCCGGTAGTCCGCCACCCGGTGAGGTCCTTACCGTTGAAAAGCGACTTCCAACTGCCCGCCGACACCGCGTCGGGCTTTACGCCCCTGAGCGATCTTACAACCCAGCGGGCCTGGTTGGCGACCGTTCGATTTTTCGACCTCTGCAGGCTTGTTGCCACCTTCCTGGCCAGTTGGCTCGACGAGCCCATGATTGCCCGTGCGACGCCGAGTTTGGCGAATTCGGCTTCGGCGCGGAACTGTTTATTGGTGATGAACGGTTCGATGGCTTCCAGGGCGGCCGGATCGGCTACCGAGCCCAGACCGGCGAGGATCAGCTTGGTGTCCGCCGGTTCCTTGGCCGCCTTCATCAACTCGCCGTAACCGGCCAGCGTACGCTCGACGGTGCAGTCGTTAAGACCGAGTATTCGCACCGCTCCGCGCATCGACAGCACGCGGTGTTTGGGATTGCTCGTGGTCTTGACAACGTTCATAAGCGGCGCCAGGGCCCGCGACGTCGGCCAGTTCGAAAGGGCGTTTATCGCCGCATCCTGTACATCCGTGCTGGAGTCCTTCAGCGCCGGGGCGACGGCGGCGAACGCGTCTTTGCCGCCGAGTTTTCCCATCACCCGCAGCAGCGAGCACTTTGCAGGGTTGTCTCCGGCGGTCTTCATCGCCGCCAACGGGGCCGCGGATCGCGCTTCGGGATTGGATATCTTTCTTGCGACTTGCACGATCGCCAGTTCGGCGGCCGCTCGCGACGGATCGCCCGCCGGCTTGACCGCCAGCGGCAGGAGCGTGCTGATGTGCTCGGGCTGTGCGATCCAGCCGAGGGCCCTGATCGCGGTGACTCGTACGCGGGCGTCGGGTCCCTTGGCCTCGGCGACAAGATCGCCTATCGCGTCAGTCGCTTTTCGCGTGACGAGAGCTTCGATGAGTTTTGGCTTGGCCGTTGCGGGCGCCGCTTTCATCGACGCGACGATAGTGGCGTTGACATTGTCGCCGTTCAGCCCGTGGAGGCTGTTGACAGCGGTCTGCTGCTCGGAACTGTCCTTGGCTCCAACGGCGATATCGCACAGCAGCTTGGCGCTGCCTGGGTCGCCGATCTTCCCGATGGTCCTTATCGCCGCGAGGCGGACTGCGGCGTTGTCGCTTGCGGCGCATTTTGTAATCGCAGGCAGGACCGCAGCGTCGCCCAGATCGCCTAGTGCTCCGATAAGCAGCGCCTGGTGGTCGGCGGGCAGCTTGCCCAGCTCGGCGGCCAGGCGTTTGCCGACATCCTTGCCTCTGAGCTTGCTGGCGTGCGAGATCGCAGCGGCTCGCATCGCCGGGTCTTTGCCGCCGATGGCGGTTATCGCCTGGTCGACGGCTGCTTCGCCGCCGCTGCCGAGCATCCCGACGAACGCTCCGAGTCGCACGTGCGCTGGCCACTTATCGGTCTGCAGGTCCTTGCATATCGCGGCAGCTTCGGCTTGCTTGCCGTTGCTTGTCAACTGCTCGGCCGCGGTGAGCGAGGCTTCTCCAGCGACTACGAGCATGTCCTTGTCGGCTTTGGTGCGGAACTCGCCGAGGGCTCTTGCCGCTTCGACAGTTCCGATTCGTCCCAGCGCTCCTGCTGCGGCTGATGCTACGTCTTTGTCCTTGTCGGTCAGCAGGGCGGTTATCGTCGCTGTCGATCCGGCGTCGCGGCGGAAGCCCAGGGAGATCAGCAGTCCGACCTTTGTCGGTCCGCTGGTTTTGCCCAGTGCGTCGCGCATTACCGCCGCCGCCTTGGGGTAGGGCATCGGCTCCAGTGCGTAGCGGGCCATGTGCGACAGCTTGGCGTCGGTAAGCATCGCCGCCAGGGCGTCTATGCAGGCCTCGGTTCCGATAACCTGCAGTTCGCGGCAGGCCAGATCCTTCTCGGCCTGTGGGGCTTTGCCTTGCAGCGTCTTGATTAGTTCAGCTTGGCGTTTTGCCTTGTCCCCGGCGTCAGCGGCGAAGGCGGCGCCTGCGAAGACAGCGGCCAGACAGAGGACCGTGATTATTTGTGTGCGGCGTATTCTGCGATTCATTGTTTCGACTCCTGTTGGGCGGTTGGGCCGTTAAGAAGATAATGTTGCCTGCGGATGCTCCCGTCGCTACAGGCGCCACGGATGGCGGTAAGCACGCGACACGAGCCTGTTGGCTTCGGCGTCGTCGGGGAACTGTTCCGTGACGGGGTCAAACTTGACCGGGCGTCCGAGTCGTACGCAGATGTTGGCTGCGTGACACGTGCTGATCGAGCGGTGAGCCCCTTCAGCCGGCGCCACCGGCTGCTTGCGGGACTTGACGCAGTTGAGGAACTCGCGAACGTGATTGTTCTGCGGGTATCCGCCTTTGAATCGTCGCTCGGCCATCAGCGATTTCGGGAAGACTTCGAACTGTCCCGAATCGCCGGTTTCGACCCATCCCTCGGTTCCTTCGAACTTCACCGGACAGGAGCCGAATCGCAGGCCTTTGCGAATGATCAGTTTTACGCCGGTTGCATACGTGGCCTGCACGTCGCCCTTGTTGTTGATTACCTCGTAGTCAATCGCAGAGGTGTCGTCTGCGTCGAGCGCCCACTGGCAGATATCTACGGTGTGAGAGCCCCATTCGCAGATCGACCCGCCGGAGAAGTCGCCGTGGTGCGACCAGAATCCGCGCGAGTAGTATCTTGAGTTGTAGGGGCGCCATATCGCAGGTCCCAGCCAACCGTTCCAGTCCATCACTTCTTTCGCCGGTTCGGGCTGGGTCTCCAGGACCGTGAAATTAACGCCGGAATTCGCGCCGGCCTTTTCGGCGTGGACGGTCTTGATCTCGCCGAGCTTACCCGAGCGAGCCAGGTTGGCGGCCCAGACGAAGTTGCCGACGTTGCGCCGCTGTGTGCCGCACTGGAATATCCGCGAGAACCGCTTCATCGCGTCGGAGACGGCGCGGGATTCGGCGATCGTGACGCTCATGGGCTTTTCGCAGTACATGTCCTTGCCCGCTCTGGCCGATTCGATGGCGACCATAGAGTGGTTATTGTCGCCGGTTGCGATAAGGACCGCGTCGATATCGCTGCGGGCCAGAAGCGGGCGAATGTCGATATAGGCCTTGCAGTCTTTGTTGCCGTATCGTTTGTCGACGCTGCTCTTGGCGCCGGCGCGGCGTTTGCCCTGGACCTCGCAGACGGCGACCATCTGAACGTCGGAGTTGTTCATGAACGCGCCCATGTCGCTTCGGGCCCGCCCGCCGCAGCCGATCGTGCCCATTACGATCCGATCGCTGGGGGCAGTGCTTCCGTCGGCTCCCATCGCAGACGACGGTACGATCGTCGGCAGGACCGCCGCGGCTCCGCTCGCGGCGAGAGTCGCCTTGAGGAACCGTCGTCGATTGAGTTTTGCTGTCTCCTGTTTCATTTATTTGATCTCCGTTGTACGGTTGGAATCTTGAAGCTGATGCGGGCTACAAACGCCACGGATGGCGGTACGCACGCGAAACGAGCCTGTTGGCTTCCGGATCGTTGGGGAACTGTTCCTTGACCGGATCCCATTTGACAGGGCGTCCCAGACGCACGCAGATGTTGGCTACGTGACAGGTGCTGATCGATCGGTGCGCCCCTTCAGCCGTCGCCACCGGTTGCTTGCGCGACTTTACGCAGTTAAGGAACTCGCGAACGTGGTTGTTCTGCGGGTAACCGCCTTTGAACCTGCGCTCAGCCATCAGCGATTTCGGGAAGACTTCAAACTGTCCGGAATCTCCGGTTTCGACCCATCCTTCGGTTCCTTCGAATCGCACCGGGCAGGTTCCGAAGCGCAGGCCCTTGCGAATGATCAGGTCGGCTCCGCTGGCGTATGTGGCTTTTATGTCGCCGCGATCGTTGATTGTTTCATAGTCGATCGCCGAGGTGTCGTCGGCGTTCAGGGCCCACTGGCATATGTCTACGGTGTGGCTGCCCCATTCGCAGATCGATCCGCCCGAGAAGTCGCCGTGGGCCAGCCAGAACTGACGTGCATGGTACTGTGAGTTGTAAGGTCTCCACATCGCCGGTCCCAACCATCCGTTCCAGTCCATCACTTCCTTCGCCGGCTCGGATTGGGACGGAAGGACGGTGAAGTGCACCCCGGAGTTGGCGCGGTGTTTCTCAGCTTCCACTTTCGTTATCCGCCCGAGCTTGCCCGAACGAGCCAGGTTCACCGCCCATACGAAGTTTCCCACGCTTCGTCTCTGGGTTCCGCACTGGAATATCCGTGAGAACCGCTTCATCGCGTCGGATACCGCGCGGGATTCTGCGATCGTGACACTCATGGGCTTCTCGCAGTACATGTCCTTGCCGGCCCGGGCGGATTCTATGGCGACCATCGAGTGGTTGTTGTCGCCTGTGGCGATAAGGACCGCGTCGATGTCCTTACGCCCCAGGATCTCGCGGAGATCGATGTACGTCTTGCAGTCTTTGTTCTTGTACCGTCCATCGACTGCAGCTTTTCCGCTCTTGCGCCTCGAACCGTTCACGTCGCAGACCGCCAGCATCTGAACGTCGGCGTTGTTCAGGAAGGCGCCCATGTCGCTGCGTCCCCGCCCGCCGTATCCGATCGTGCCCATTACTATCCTGTCGCTGGGGGCGATAGCTCCATCGGCGCCGAGCGCTGAGGATGGAATGATCGTCGGCAGAACCGCCGCTGATCCGGCGGCGGCGAGTGTTGTTTTCAGGAACCGGCGTCGATTGAGTTGATGGGTATCATGATTCATTTGTCGCGTCCCTGTACGATAGGTTAAACGATGATCGTCCGATCGCCTCGGCGTCTGTGGGCTGCTGGGCCGTAGACCACGAAGTTTAACGCGGATCGCCTCTCGGTGAAACGGATAATTCTGCAAATCCGTCAGATATGTTTCACGGGGCCGCGGCGGCCCCTTGCCATCGCGCCGACTGGTGAAGTACCATGCACCGATGAACCAGCAGCGACGTGGTATCGCCGGAGAGGGAAACTGGATTGTCGACCGGCCCCGTGCCATCCTTATGGCGGTTGTAATTGCGTTCTGTACGGTCAGTTCGCCTTCGGCGGCGATGGCGGCCGAAGGGTCCAAAGGCCCGAAGACAGACGTGTTTGGCGACCGGCGTGAAGCCGCGAAGATGCTGATCGCCTACTTCGAGCGGATGAGCCGCCCGAAACCGCTCGTGGTGCGAACCGGCGAAAAGTTCCAGGCCCATCGGCGCAGCTTGCGGAAGAAACTGCTTCGCTGCGCGGGGCTCTGGCCGCTGCCCAAGCGCATCGCCCTGGACGTTCATTCCAGCCGAGCGCTCGATCACGAATGGTGCACGATCACGCGCGTGAGTTACCAACTCTGGCCGAACGTTTACAGCAGCGGGCTGCTTTACATGCCCAAACGGTTTGTCGATCGCCCGGCCCCGGCGGTGCTCTGCCCGCACGGACACGGTTCCAACGGTAACGCCAACGTCAGAGTTCAGCAACGCTGTCTCACGCTGGCGAAGATGGGTTACGTGGTCTTCTCGACAACGCAGAATCACTATGAAGATCCCGCCATCGGCGTCTCGCACCAGACGTTGATGATCTGGAACAACATCCGCGGATTGGACTACCTGCAATCCCTTCGGCAGGTCGACGGTAAGCGAATTGGGTGCGCGGGCAATTCGGGCGGAGGGCTCCAGACGCAGATGCTCGTGGGCGTTGACGATCGCGTGAAGGCGGCCACCATCTCCGGGTTGACGTGCGACTATCGCGAGATTATATTCCCCGCGCGAAATCACTGCCGATGCAACCACTTCCCCGGCATCATGCGATACACCGATGAGCCGGAAATCAGCACACTGGGCCTGCCGACGCCCGTCCAGTACCTGACGATGAACGACTGGACGCGAAGCTTCGAGAAGAACAACTATCCGACGATCCGGCGGTTATACGAAGCCAATGGCCTGAAGGGGCGAACGGACTGCAAGTACTGGTCGACCCCGCATATTTACGACAAGCCCAAACGCGAGCGTACGTACTGGTGGATGGAGAAGTGGCTGCGTGGTAAAGACCACGGCGGGCCCGTAACCGAAGGGCAGGTCAAAACACTGCCCGTCCAAACGCTTGTGAAGCTGAAAGTCGATGTGCCCGACAACAAGGGGCTGGCGCACATCGGTCGAATCCACGCGGAGGAGTTTCAGTACGTCGCGCCAAAGCTCACCGGCCGAAAAGAATGGGAAGCCTACCGCCGCAAGATGCTCGTCGCCCTGGGCGAGCTTCTGGGACCTGCCCTGCCGCCGTCAGGCGCCGTGAAGCTCGTCGGAACTGAAACTCGCGACGATCTGGTGATCGAGCGCGTGCTGTGCCCCAGCGAGGCGGGGGTCTCCGTGCCAACGCTCGTGCTGCGCCCGGCGGGGCGGGGGGGCAAACTCCCGGCGGTCATAATCTACAGCGATCGCGGAAAGGCGGCGCTCCTGGCGGAAGGCGGCGACGATTCACCCGCGGCGCTGGCCCGCGGCGGACGCGTTGTGGTCCTTCCCGACGTGCGGTTCGTTGGCGAGTTATCGCTCGGCGCCATGGCGGGCCTGAGCGGGAAGCTGACGACGTTCAAGCCTTGCAGCCCGCTGGGCGAGGGACGCTCCAATTCGTTCCCGTATGTATGGCGGCGAAACGCAATGCTCTGGGGGCGCCCCGTCCTGGGTATGGTCGCGACCGACATCCGGGCTGTCACGGGCTACATTGCGGGGCGAAAAGACGTCGAGCAGGCGGGTATTTCGCTGGTCGGGCGGGGCCGGTCGACAGTCGCAGCACTGCTGGCGGCCGCGGGCGATCCACGCATAAAGGCACTCGACGCGGATCTGGACTCGCGGTGCTTTGCACACCGCAAGTCGCCGATCATTCCGTTCATACTCCGCCACGGCGACGTGCTTCAACTGGCGGCGCTGCTGGCCGACCGCAAGCTGAAACTCGTCGGCGTGCCCAAAGAGGCCGGAGACCAGCAATGGCTGAAAAACGCCTTCCGCGCCGCGGGGAACCCCAAAGGCCTGCGACTTATCGAGCGTTAAGTCCCTTGCCATCTCCCGGTGCGGTGAAGTACCATGCGTCGATGAACCAGGAAAGACGTGGCATCGCCGGAGGCGGAAACTGGATTATCGACCGCCTTTACATTTGTGACCGCTGGCCGCACGAAGAAACGCTGGCCAACATCCTCAGCGAAGAACGCGGCACGGGAGGGGCTCCGTACAACTGCCTGCTCGATATTGCCAAATTCGGCCCCGAAGCAGGCGGCGATCCGATACCGCTGGAGGGTATCGGGCTTATCGGCGACGATCCCAACGGCCGGTTCATCCAGGCCGATTGCGCCGATAACGGGATCGACACGTCCGCCCTGATCGTCACCGGCCAGGCGCCGACGTCGTACACCAACGTCATGGTCGTCCAGGATTCAGGCCGGCGGACATTCTTCCACAACCGCGGGGCAAACGCCCTGTTTGGCGCCGAGCATGTTCCCGTAGAGCAGATAAAAGCACGCCTGGTGCACTTCGGGTATCTCCTGCTGCTCGATCGTATGGACGAGGCGGACGACGAGTTCGGCACGGCCGCGGCGCGGATACTAAAACAGTTTCAGGACGCCGGGATCGAGACCAGCATAGACGTAGTCAGCGAGGACAGCGATCGATTTCCGCTCATCGTCAAGCCGGCGCTGAAGTACACCGATTACGCGATCCTGAACGAATTCGAGGCCGGCAAAACCACGGGCCACGACATAAAGCCCGACGGGAAAGTCGACATCGAAGCGCTCAGGGCTTCGGCGCGGGACCTGCTGGCCTTGGGCGTAAGCAAGTTAGTGTGCGTTCACATGCCCGAGGGCGGATACGCTCTAACCGCCGACGGATCGGAAGTCTTCCAGCCGTCACTGCAGTTGCCTGACGGATACATTAAAGGCGCCGCCGGCGCCGGCGACGCATTCTGCGCCGGCATGCTGCTGGGCATTCACGAGCGATGGGAAATCGAAAAGAGCCTCCTGCTTGCAGTCTGCTCGGCCGCGATGAGCCTGTCTCACCCCGGCTGCACCGAGGCGTGCACTAACATTACGGACACACTGGCGCTGGCCGACAAGTATCCGTTCCAGCCTGCGATTATGTAATCGGTCGGGACCTATTCTTCTGTCAGCGTGATGTCGGTTTTCGGTTTCCTGTACTTCTTCTTTGCGATGTACGATTTTGTGTCGTCGACCATCTTCTGCGTGATCTTGTAGTTGTAGTTTCGGTAGTCATGCACTTTCAGCGATCCGACCCAGAAGAACCCCCACTTGTCGAAAAAGTCGGTCAGGTCCAGCTTGGCTGTGTCGCAGCATATCTTGACGAACTCGAACTGGTTCTTGATCGATTCGTCTCCGTGTCCGGCGTGTGGGCGGTTGCGCATCTCCTCCATGACATCGGCGTAGAAATCGGGCTTGCCGTTCTTCGAAAAATACAGGTGGAGCTGCCAGAAGGGCACCAGCCGGTCGAACACGTTGCCGACCGCCAGGTATGATTTCTTCGGTTTGGCTTCGATAATGCTCTTGCGCGCCGAGGCGTAGTTTTTCTGCCTCTTGATGCGGCTGGGATTGCCCATCTTTCCGAGGGTGTAGAGCGAAAATATGTTGCAGCTTACTTCCGTCATTCCGCCCCATGTCATCTGCGGGCGCATCTGCACCACGTGCCCGACCTCGTGACAGAAGCCCCAGCACGGGTCGCCCTTAATGACCACACTCGGGTCAGCCACCATTCGCATCGTGCCCTTGTTGCCCAGGTACGCCACCCCGTCGCCGTCGCGGAACATGTAGTAGTGGAAGTTCACGCGAGCAAGAATGCGGTTCTTGGGCGTCTTCTTGTACTTCACCAGACCCATCAGCGTGTAGTGATGATTTAGCATCGCGTCGTAGTTGTTGATCAGCTTGACGCCCTTACCGCGAGTGTACTCCTTGAACCACTGGACCGGATATGCGACCTGGATATGCTTGCCCCGGGCGTCCATTATGGGGCTGACCGCATTGTCCAACAGGCGGTCCCAATCCTTGTCGGTGTGTTTGGCGGGGTCGAAGAATCCGTTGATCTTGCCCATCGGAAAGTGGACGGTGACCTTGGGCGCCTTGTCGGCGTTGTCGTCGAAGTAGCTCACATATGCGTTGCCGGCTTTCTTCACGTCGATCACGTTCAGGCCCATTTTCAGTTCGTTTTTCTGCTTGTGCAGCCCCCACGTGCCGCGACTCTTGAACGGTTTGAATCCTTTGGGCGGTTTGCGCATCCATTCGGGGATCAGCAGTGAAAGATCCTTGCCCGCGGTGTCACCGACGAATACTGCGTTCTCACCGGCTTCCAGGTAGATGCCCGTGATGTTCTCGTAGCGGCTGAAGCATGCGCCGAGCTTCAGTGTCTTGCCCAGGGCCCGGAGCGACGGATACGCTTCGTACGCTGCGGCGCGGTAGGTCTTGTCATAAGTCTTGTTCAGCATCTCCGTCGCCACGGTCTTCAGCAGTTTGCTCTTGAAACGCCTAAGGTCACTGGACTTGACGCTCTTCTTTAACTGGCTGCAACTGGCGTCGATGAAGAAGGTCATGTCGGCCTTTAACGCCTCGGTGTCGATGGATGCTGCTGACGCTGTAAGCGACCAGAGCAGCAGCGGGACAGATATAAGCAATCTTTTCATGTTCGCAGAACCTTTCAGGGATTCGTTTATGTTCTCAGGCATCTTGCGGGGCGGGTCTATCCTACCATTAGTGTGCATTTGCGTTTGTAATCGCCTATGCCGACTCTGGATGAGTTGGACATGATGATCTTGTGGTGTCCGGGGCTGAAGAACCATCCGCGAATGGCGCCCGGTCCGTTTCTGCCCGAGAAGATGCATTCCCCGCGAGCTGTCGTTCCCTGTCGAGCGGCGCGGTCCCAGGGCGTTTTCTTGCCCTTTACCGGCGACTGGTGAGCGAAGAACTTGAGTTCGTGCATATCCTTTGAGTGATCTCTCGCTGCGTCGGAGAGTTTCAGGTCGACCCTCATCGGACGCTTGCCCAGCAGGATGCGCAATACATTGAGGTGTACGAACCCGTGCCACTCTTCAAAGCTCATTCGATCGAACTTCTTCATGTCCGACTCGATCGATTTGCGATAGGCTTCGGACATGGACGTGCACATAAGCGAGATCAGGGTTTCTTGCTGTTTGAGTTTCTCGGAGAGCTTCGAGTCGACCGATTTGATTTCAAGCGCCGTGTTGCACTGGGCGAGTATCGAGTCCAGCTCGATAACTTCTGCCCGTCGGGCGGCCAGCGATTCGTTGTTTTCGAGCACTTCGGAGCGTTTGGGGACCAGGGCGTCGAGCAGGGCGTCCATCGCCGGTCCAGCCTTGGCTCTGAGCGATTCCTTTGTGATCGCACCGGTGGCCTGGAATTGTGCCTGCCACTTCTTTATTCTCGCCTCGCCTGTGGCGTGGTATTTCGCTCCGCCGATGCTTCGGGCCTTGCTGTAAAACGCCTTTTTGTAATTCGCAGTTCGGCGCGGAAGGTCGGCGGCAACAATACTGCGGAGTATTTTCGCGCCCCTGGGCCCGACCCCAAGCAGCGTGTCGGCTGCTTCCTGACGCTTAGGCCCGCTTCCGGCGCGGCGGAAGTCGATGAGCATCCGCTGGATGTCCGGCCTGGCGCCGGCGGGCCTGGTCGTCGATTTCCTGCTGGTCGGCTTTATGGGCTTGGGCTTTTTTGATTCGGCCCTTCTTTTCAGGACGTCCGGCGGTATGACGATCTGCCCGGCCGTAACGCTCCCGAGGCAGACAAACGCCAGCAGCGTGCATATCGGGTTCAGGCGTCGTAACATCAGCGTTCCTTAGTTCTTGGTCTCGAAAGCTATTGCCGGCAGCCCGTCCTTGTTGAACAGGTTGGCCCAGGGGCGCTGTCTGGCCCAGGCGTATCGCGCCGCTGTCGGCTTGGATACTTTCTCGCACGTCAGGACAACGGTCTTGCCGTCGATCTTGGCGTCAGCCCATTCGAATTTGCCGTCGGCGCCAGCGATCTGGAAGCCCGTGAGCTTGTCGCCGCCTTTGAACGCCAGGCCCTTGCCGACGTGCGTGAACGACACTCGGATCGTCGCGCCTTCGATCTTGTGCGAATCGTACAGCGGACCGTAGTATTCCACGTCCTTGCCGTACGCCGCGCCGAGCGCCACGCGGCAGGCCCGCAGACCGTAGCCGGACTTGTTCATCGGATGAACGCCGCTGCCCAGATCGCTGCTGATGGCCATGAAAGTGTTGGCGTGCTGCATTATCCGCACGTGCAGGTAGCGGTAGTCTCCGTCGTTTCTAAGCGACTGGGGCAGGTTGGCGCTGTAGTCGCTGGCCTGGTTGGTTACGGGATTGTCCTTCTTGTCCCAGGCGCATCCGCCGCCGCTTGGCTTCTGGATGTAGATGAACGGGAAGTCCTGCTTCCATTCGGTCCGCCAGCCGCGGATCAGAGCGCCCATCACGGTGAACTGGTCCACGCCGGCGACCTGGGTTCTCGACTCGCCCTGGTCCCAGACGACTCCGCGAATCGCGTACGGGATAACCGGGCGGATGTGAGCGATGAACAGATCGCCTCTGGCTTTGGCCTGTTGAGGAGGTCTGGGCTTGCGGGGTCCGCGTTTCTTGGCGGCTTTGGCTGCGTCGGCTGCGATCTTCCACTTCTTCATCGCTTCTTCGTATTTTTTCATCGCCGCTTCTGAGTTAGTCTTTGCGTTGTGTGCTTTGGCTGCGGCTTGGCAGGCTGCGTCGGCTTCGAACGCTTCGGGGCTGAGCCAGCGGCCCGACGGCGTACCGCCGACGGCTCCTACGATCAGGCCGACAGGTACGCCGAGTTCCTTCTGCAGCGGGGCGCCGAAACTCAGCAGCAGCGCTGAGAAGCCCTGGGCGTTCTTTGCGTCAGCTTGTTTCCATCCGGGCCTGTTGCCGCGACAGAGGCGGAGCAGCGGGTAGGGCGCCGCTTGGATGATCTTCTTCAGGCCCTCGTCGCGGCGTGCGTATCCGCCGGCCCCGCCGGCCATGTTCGACTGGCCGGATCCGACCCACACATCGCCGATAAGAACGTCTTTAAACGTTACTGCGCCGATCGTCATCGTCTGGGCCTTGGCGCTGGCTTTCATCTCGTCGAGTTTGAGGCTCCATTTACCGTCGGCGCCGGCTTTGGCGGTCTTGGTTTGCCCGGCGAACTTCACGGTGACTTCTTCGCCGGCGTCGGCGGCGCCCCAGACCGGGACGCTCATCCCTCGCTGCAGGACCATGTTGTCGCTGAAGACCGGGTTAACGGTTACTTTGGCCTCGACGGCGACCGGGGCGATCAGCAGAGCGATAGCGCACAGGCAAATCGTGAAGTTCTTCATTGTTCTGGTTTCCTTATTTGGCGGTGAATTTCGGTACTACAACATCCGTGACGGCCTCTTTGAGTATCTCGGCGTCGGTGCGTTTTTCGTGTTCGTTGCGAATGATGAGCCGATTCTTGCCCGCTCCGAAGTACAGGTAGTTGTGCTTCTTCTGGGCGCCCTTGCCCAGCAGCGTCGGGACCATTGATATCCCGTCGATCGGGGCCGGCGGTTTGACGCCGCCCAGTTCGGCGAACGTCGGCATGATGTCCCAGAACGCAGACAGGTGATCGCTGGTTGTCCCGGCTTTGATCGTTCCGGGCCAATAGGCAATGCCCGGCACTCGCAGCCCGCCGAGAGTGAAGTTGCGTTTACCGCCTTTCAGTCCGCCGCTGGAGTCGAATCGCGGGAACTTGTTGGGTCCGTTGTCGCTTGTGAATATCACCAGCGTGTTCTTTTCGATCCCATGTTTTGTCAGACGCTTGAGAATTCGACCGACGTCGCGGTCCATGCGCGTGATCATCGAGGCGAGTGTCTTCTCTTTCTTTGACCAGTCAGCGGCTTTGGCGTACGGTTCGATCTCGGGCACATCGTAGTCGGCGTGCGGGATGGTGTAAGGCACGTAGAGGAAGAACGGTTTGTCCTTCGCCGCGTCAATGAACTCCAGCGCCTTGACCGTAAGCAGATCGTGGGTGTAGTGCGTACGCTTCTTGGAGTTTTCCGGCAGGGGGACAACGTCGAGCCGGTCGCCGTCGGTCTTCTTGTCGACCAGGCCGGTCCGATCGTAGCTGTATAGTTGGTTGGGATAGTACCTGTGGCAGTAAGTCTGGTTCGGCTCGCCGTAGTAGTAGTCCCATCCGTGCTTGTAGATCGCGCCGCTTCCGTCTTTGTCCTGGTGTTTCTTGACGCAGCCTACAAAATCATCGCCGAGGGACCATTTGCCGACCATGGCCGTGGTGTAGCCGGCGGTTTTCAGCACTGTAGCTACAGTGGTGTCCTCGGTCTTCAGCATCGGATGCTTCCCGCCGCCGCCGTTCTTGTTGGTGCGGCAGTGTCCGGTGTGCAGCCCGGTCATCAGCGTGCATCGAGCCGGCAGGCAGACCGGGAAGCCCGCGTGGAATCGCGTGAGCTTCAGGCCCGCGGCGCACATCTTGTCGAGTTCCGGAGTCTGGATCAGCTTCTGGCCGTAACAGCCCAGATCCCCGTAGCCCAGATCGTCGGCCATTATGAATATAAGGTTAGGGAGTTTCCCGTCGGCTTTCGCCGCCGTCGATGTCGCCGGGCGCAACGCCATTGCGGCGATACCGAGCCCGGCGGCCTTGAGGAAGCCTCTTCGGGTGGGGTCAGTCGTATTCATAATCTCTCCGTTTGGGTTTTATCCGGCGATGAACTCCTTGACCTTGGCTGCTACGTACTGGATCTGCTCGTCGGTCAGTTCTGGGAAGATCGGCAGTGCGAGTACTTCCTTTGCGGCCTGTTCGCTGACGGGGAAGTCGCCTTCTGAGTACCCCAGCGGTGCGAAGCAGTCCTGCTGGTGGAGGCTCAGGGGATAGTAGACCTCGCAGCCGATGCCCGCTTCGTTCAGGAACGCCCGGCAGGCGTCGCGATTCGGTACGCGGATGATGTACTGGTTGAAGATCGTCACGTTGTTGTCGCGGATAGTAGGCGTGGTGACCTGGTCGCAGTCGGCCAGCAGCTGATCGTACTGCGCCGCATTGGCGCGTCGGCCGGCGGACCAGTCGTCCAGGTGTTTGAGTTTTATCAGCAGCGCCGCGGCCTGCAGGGCGTCCAGGCGGAAGTTTCCGCCGACGAACTTGTGGAAGTATTTGGGCTTTGACCCGTGGTTGCGGAAGATGGCGAGTTTTTCGCCGAGTTTGGCGTCGTTTGTGACAACCATTCCGCCGTCGCCGTTGCATCCGAGGTTCTTCGACGGGAAGAAGCTGAAGCACCCTGTAGTTCCGATCGAGCCGGCCTTTTTGCCTTTGTAGACCGATCCGATCGACTGTGCGGCGTCTTCGATCACGAAGAGATTGTGCTTCTTTGCGATCTCCATGATCGGGTCCATGTCGCACATCTGTCCGTACAGGTGGACCGGGATGATCGCCTTGGTCTTTTCCGTGACGGCGGCTTCGATCTTGGCCGGATCTATGTTGTACGTGTCCGGTTCGATATCCACGAAGACGGGCTTTGCGCCCGTTCGCCAGATGCTTCCGACGGTTGCGAAGAAGGTGAACGGGGTGGTGATAACCTCGTCGCCTTCGCCGACGCCGAGCGTCATCAGGCTTATAAGCAGAGCGTCAGTTCCGCTTGAAACACCCACGCCTTTTGTGCAATCGCTGTACTGGGCGACGGCTTCCTCGAGCGCCGTTACGTTCGGTCCGCCGATAAACCACTGGGCCTCCATGACCTCTTCAAGGGCGGGCATCATCTCGTCTCTGAGGGTGGCGTATTGTGCTTTAAGGTCCAACAGGGGTACGTTCATTCTGTTTCTCCGTGAGTATTGAGACTGTTATCTAAAGAGTGAAACGTAGAGATTAACCACCTGTGGGCTGCATGCAAGAGATTTGCGGGAGTTTTGGGGTCCTGCTCCGGCCAGTGCGGGTCAGGTCATGTTGTCCCTGAGCCACTGCACCTGTCGCGCGACGCCCTGATCGAACGGGGTGGTCGGTCTGTAGTCCAGGAGTCTGGCGGCTTTTTCGATGTCGGCGAACGTGCGGTTTACATCGCCGGGTTGCATCGGTTTTGCGATGATTGCTGGTTTGCGGCCGCAGGCGTCGGCGACTGTCGCGATCATGTCGGTCAGAGTTATCGGGTGCTTCGAACCGAGGTTGATGATCTCGTATCCGCTGCATCTGTCGATAGCGGCGCGCACGCCTGCGACAGTGTCGTCTATGTAGGTGTAGTCGCGGCTGGAGGCGCCGTCTCCGAACATTTCGATCGGTTGATCGGCCAGTATCAGCTTGGCGAACTTGTTGATCGCCAGATCCGGACGTTGCCCGGGCCCGAACACAGTGAAGAACCTCAGGCCCGTGACGGGTAATTGATATAAGTGATGGTAGGTATGGCAGATAAGTTCGCAGGCCTTCTTTGTAGCCGCGTACGGACTTATCGGATGATCTACAGGATCGGTCTCGCTGAACGGGACCTTCGGGTTATTGCCGTAAACGCTTGAACTGGAGGCGAATACAAACTTGGGCGGCTGTTTTGCGACGATTGACGCTTGTAGTAGATTCAGCGTTCCGGCGACGTTTACCTGTTCGTATCCGACTGGATCGAGGATGCTAGGGCGGACCCCGGCGCGGG